>Ga0247610_10000220_pt1 | contig 92597 bp, 145 predicted proteins | sample 174DNAGHGhighgp2_FD_193483 | JGI IMG/M metagenome (GOLD analysis project Ga0247610, IMG submission 193483) | Sheep rumen microbial communities from Palmerston North, Manawatu-Wanganui, New Zealand - 1742 DNA GHGhigh gp2 | ecosystem: Host-associated > Mammals > Digestive system > Stomach >... | reverse complement strand
GGCCGAGATGCTTGAATTCGAGAACCTCGCCAAGAAGATAACCACGGCAAAGGACGCCGTGTCGGACGCTGGAAACGGAATACCGGTCTACTCGCTCGCAAGGGCGTGGAGGGAAATTCTCGGATGGTCAGACAAGGAAATCGAGGAGAACCTCGACAACCTGCGCCTCGAGAAAGCGCTCGCGGCGGAACTCGAGAACACGAGCGACATCATCAAGAGGACAAGGATATTCGACAAGATAGACAACGTGTACGGCGAACCCGGCGCAGAATACGGACAGTCGTCCGGCGGACAGGGTGACGAAGGTCCCGGCGGCGGAGGCCCCGGCGGAGGAGGATTCGGCGGCGGCATGGGTTCGTTCGATTTCGCTGACGAAGAAGGCGACATGTCAGGCATGGGAGAAGAAGGCGACATGGGAATGGACATGGCGGCCGGCGAGGATATCGGCGGAGAAGGCGGCGAAGAGACGAATGGCGGGCCTGAGGCCGCTCCACCGCAAGAGTCGATATCGCGCATGATGGACCGGGCGCTCAAACAGTCGCTCAACGAGCAGGAACGCATCAAGAACGAACTGATTGAGAAGAGCCGACGGTACACACAGATGCTCAAGGAACGAAAGAGCGGAACGCGCATGACCAACGAACCGTCGACAAGCGAACCAACATTGTCGGACAAGACATTCCTCGTCAACGAGGAACTGAACGCCGTGTCGCAGGAACTCAAGAAGATAATCAACCCCACCAAGTAGACACAGCAAAATATTTATTGATTGCAAACAAAAAACGAACATCAATGACAGACTACACTGAAATATTCGAGAAGGCCGGCGAGATGATGGACAAGGCACGCAAACTGTACGGAGAAGGAAACATCACCGGCGGAAACAAGGCCCGAGAGGAGGCCAACCGGATGTACGAGTCGGCCGAACGATACGCAAACTCAGACGACGGGAAGCTTACCGCGCTTTACGGCGAGAACCGAAACTTCGGGATAGTGATGCGCGTGCTGCGCGAAAACGTCAGCAACGGAAACATCGGGGACAAGCACATCAGGAAACTGATACGGGAGTCACTCGGCGCAATCAAGTCAGACCCGGCGCTCAAGGCCGAGGCCGCCATGTACATGGCGCTCACCGAGTCATCGGACGTGAAGGACAGCGCGGCATACGTGGAGAGAGCGCTCTCGCTTACCGACGGTTTCAGGGCGCGCGAACTGCGAGAGGCGAACGAACGACTGATAAGGATACTTCAGGAGAACAGGGCGGACGAGTACGTAAACATCCCGGACCGAGACATCGAGATGTACGACATAATCGAGTCCGCCATGCTGACACGCAAAGACCCGTCGCGCATCAACGAGTACATCGAAGACCGAGGCAAACTGGCCGAGGCGCTGATCACTGACGACGAGGAGAACGGACTGACTGACGACGAGGAGAAACTGATCGAAGACGTCCTCGGCGACGGAGGAAACACGGAGGAAATCTACAACGGAACGAAGGAAGAAGCGCTCGAGTCCGTCAAGAGGGTATCCGAGCAATCCGGACAGGACGCTGAAACACGCGACAAGCTCAACTCAATCTACGAGGACATCATATCCAAGGAGTTCCGTCCGGGTTTTGACGCCCTCAAGGACATCGCCGAATTCGTCGAGATAAAAAATGTCATCGACGGACAATAACAACACACATCAAACAACTGACCATGACAATAACCGTAGACCGCAAATACAAGATGTCCACATACACCATATCGAACCTGTTCATAGACGGGGAATGGTTCTGCAACGTGGTGGAGGACAAAGACAGGGGACTCAAGCAGTCCATGAAACCTGACGAGATAAAGAAAATCAAGAAAAAGGACGTGACAGCAATACCCGCCGGAACGTACAACGTGACGATCAATGTTCCGTCACCGAAATTCTCGACAAAAGCGTTCTACAAGACACACGCCAACGGAGGCAGAGTGCCGAGGATTCTCGACGTGCCCGGTTTCGACGGCATACTGATACACTGCGGAAGCAACGCCACACACAGTTCAGGTTGCCTCATCGTAGGGTACAACAAGATAAAAGGAGGTGTCACTGACTCACAGACCGTTTTCAAGGCGTTGTACAAGAAGATGTTAGAAGCAGCAAATAAGGGCGAAAAAATAACCATCAAGATAGGTTAAAGGGTCTATACAACTTAACGAGGAAAATCCACCGACGGTTCGCACTATCGGTGGATTTCCTTTATGTATTATGTGCATTTTTCAAAACTAAGGAGACACGCAGAATGTCAAATGTCAAAAGCCGCGAACGCTCTCACGCGAAGGCGTTGATTGCCAAAGTCTTCGCCCTTAAGTCTATTGAACACGTTGCCATTGAGTTCGAGGCTCCACGCGGCTTCTGCATCGCACTCTGAGGAAGACCAACACGCAAGCCCCAAAGAATTGCTGTCATTCGTGAGGTCTCCGAACTGAACGGCTGAGTCACCAAGAGCAGTGAGCGACTCGTTTATCTTCTTAACTCTTGTGTACAGGTAACCCAATTCTCCGAGCGCTGGCAGGTACCATTGATTTTGCTCTGTCCCAATTGTGCTGAACAGGTGGCACGCGAACGCTGCGGGATAGTTCGCCGCATCGTTAGCGAATGCGCCGCTTGAATAGGTGTCCTTGATTGCTGACAGGTTGACAAGCACTTCTGTGTTCGCCTTGCCGTCCATGTCTGCTAGCGCCTGGCCCGCTGTGAGGTACGATGGGTTCTGAGAGCCGTCTGAAGCATAGGGGGAGATGGCGAATGGTGGCTCGTATGGACCATCCCATGGGTCTTCGCCCTCACCGATTTCAGACCACCAAGAGGTCTCGGTGTCCACCGTGTTGTCAATGACGGTTATGGGATATGTGCCATTACCGATTATCTCAATCGTCGACATGCCCTTGTATAGGTCGCTCGGGAAGTGCCGATTACCTCTTGATGTCTGCCCGTCACTGAACATTAAGCTTTGGTAATTCGTCAGTCCTGCGACATCCGTACCTCCCACACCCCACCTAAAGTTCGTGCCGTTGGTCACTGCGTTATCGTTGCCTGTTCCGAGCGTTCCTTCCTGCGGTGTGACATACGACATGTTGCACAGAGACATGCCCCTACACTTTCCGTCAGGCATGTGCGACGCGGGGATAACAACCACCGCCACAGGCGTTCCGAGAGAAGCGTTCCATTCATCCTTGCTTGTCGCATTCAGCGTTCCGTTGCTCTCAGCATAGATGATTGAACCCGGAATGTTCTTGTAATCAATGACGGCCACCTTGTTGTATGTCACCGTGGTATCCGCGGTGATGTAGCCGACCCAAGGTTCATTGTACCCTTCGCCGTTATAGACAGCGTCATGGGCGGATTTTGTATCAAATAAATGCAAATAAGCCATTTCTTAAGTAATGTTTGTCTTTACATAAATAGCAGTACCATTTTCAGTAACCAACGAAACGGTCGAAACTAAGACTCCCCTGTTTTAATGAATTTTAACATTAAAAAATTTGTTTCATCCGTAAATTTTACTATCTTTGCGGCATGAAAGAGAAGAAGATATTATTCATCACCGACCGCCACCAAAACTGTTGGATATGCGAACTGAACAGCGTGAAGTCCGGACTTATACTTACCGACGCCGACTACTCCGTGTCCACCGGTGTGATGACGCTGCATGACCCTCCTCAGGCGATTGAGAACGAGTCAAACGCCAACGTCAGGGAGGCGACCGAACAGGAAAGGACGATGTTCTTGAGAATAAAGGACAGCAATGCTGTCATTGAGCGAGACGAGTCAACCGGAAAGGAGAACAACGAAAAGACTGAAACGAATGGACAAGACAAATGACATCATAGGGGCGTGCTACCCCGGCGGGTACATACGCCAATGCGACTGTGCCGACCTGATGGACAGCATGATAGAACGCGGGGACAAGGTCGACCTCATCGTCACGTCACCGCCGTATGACGATCTGAGGACATACGGAGACGTCGCGATATGGAACTTCGACAAGTTCATGGACCGCGCATTGAAGATGGGTGATGTGCTCAATGACGGAGGAGTGCTTGTGTGGGTCGTCGGAGACGCCACCGTGAAGGGCGGGGAGACAGGCACGTCATTCAGGCAGGCGCTGTTCTTCATGGACGCCGTCGGGTTGAAACTGCACGACACAATGATATACGAGAAGAACTCGTCCACATTCCCGGCGAAAAGGACGGGCAACCGATACACGCAGATTTTCGAATACATGTTCGTTTTTGTGAAGGGGAAAAAACCGCGTGTGGCCAATCTGATATGTGACAAGGCCAACAAATGGGCCGGGCACACGTCTTGGGGCGACCAGATCATATATGAGGTGGACGGCACCCGCAGCAACCTCGGCAAGACCAAACCGGTGCCGGACTTCAGTCCGCGCACAAACATATGGAAGTACACCGTCGGGTTCAACGGGAGGAAGGGGCATCCGGCACAATTCCCGGACCGGCTCGCCCTTGACCATATACTAACGTGGACGAACGAGGGGGACACCGTTTTCGACCCGTTCCTCGGAAGCGGGACAACGGCAATCGCCGCCATCAGGAGCGGCCGCAGGTTTATCGGGAGCGAGACAAACCCCGAATATTTCGAGATATGCAAGAAGTACATCAGTGCCGAATATGACAAGATGAAAACGGATTCTGACGCGAATACAGTTAAAAACTGTTAATGTACTTGCACAATTCATATTTTTTTATTACCTTTGCGAATAAACTATGAAATATAAAGCGATGAACAGAAGACTTGGTACAACAATCAGCACGAGCCGTGCGCTCATCGAGGCCGGTGTCGACGCACAGACTGCCGACATGAAGTGGTCGGTTGTTGACGGCGAGTGGGACCTGGCTCCGCTACATCACGTGTTCAACGTGAAGTCGGAGTCATACAAGAGCGGCAAGGCATATCCGGCGTGGTCATGGGACTGTCTCTTCTCCATGCTGCCGACCGCAATAACGATAAAGAACAAGAACGGCAACCTCTGCAACTGCAGACTGTCTGTCGTGCGCAACGGCACTGAGATAGTCGAGCACAGGTACATGCCGATACAGCAGACAGACCCTGACGAGTTCTGTGAGAAGACATGTTCCCATCCCATTCCTGTCGAGTCTGCCGCAGAGATGGTAATTTGGTTACACAAACGTGCGGATGAAGATACAGACGGCAGAAAATAACAACGGAAAGTTTGTCGCACGCTTCAAACCGTGCGCGGTGTGCAAATGGCGAACAATCATGACGCCAGATCACACGCAGGCGATGGAGTTTGACACTGCCGAAGACGCACGAATACACATAAAACAAACATATACATGGAAAAGGTTAATAAGAAACTTAATGCAAAAAATAAAATAGTATGCGAATTGAACTCCAAGTTCTATGTGTTCGGGCTGGGCGGAACACCTGCCGGCGAGAAGTACGCGTACAGTGCATACAAAGTAAACGAAAACAACAACAAAGAGTATTATTTCTCCATTGAAAGCGTAAACAGTGACAAGACTGTCACATTCAACGGAAAGAAATACTCCGACACCGGGTCATTGATCAAGGCCGTTGACGAATACAACTCGTCATTAAAGTATCCGATCGCCACTTACGACCCAATGCTCTCTGACCATTGGAGGATGGAGGAACGGGTGCTGTCCTATCTGAAGGACACTGTCGGTTTCAAGGCACATTCTGACGGTGAGTACGGGTACAGCGACTACGTGCTCGAGACGTCGAACGGGAACAGATTCATGACACTCGGATTGTCACGCACGAGCGACAAAGACACCATCCGCGTGTCGTTGGACGGAAAGACCAGCATGATATTCGAGATTACCGACGAGGACTCCGCAATCAGGACAATAAACGTGTTCCTTATGTCTTCATGCGCAAGCGCAATCAAAATGGCGACAGACGTGAGCGGTTCGCTTTTTGAGGGATTCGCAATGGACGACAACATCAAGGAGTTCGACGGGTCAATTCGATGCTTCCTCGACGGCGGATACGACCCGAGGGAAAAAGTGCTCAAACAACTTGAGGATGCGGCGGAGGCAATCCGTGAAAGTCTAAAACGGGAGTCTGAACGATGAGCGGAGGGGCGTACGATTACATACAATGCCGTCTTGACGAGGTTGTCGGTCGTATGGTCAAGGAGATATCGCTGTTCGGAAAGACGCTTACGCAGCAAGACTATGACCGTCTTGACGAATCCGACAAATGGTGGCATGAGGTGGGAGAACCGCTCGGAAACATAACGTCGGAGGAAGCGCTCAAACGCTTCCGCGAGTGCGCCGAGATAGTGGCGAAGGCCCGAATAGCGATTGAACGCGCCGACTACCTTGTGAGCGGTGATGACAGTGACGATTCTTTCGTCAAACGATATGACGAGGAAATGGACGCCCTCGGCAAGTCCATGGCGGACGGTTCGTTCTTCAACCCCGAAAAGTATTTCGACTGATAAAAGTTTTTTTGCACTTTTTATTTTCCCGTGTTCATAAAATTTTGTATCTTTGTGGAAAATTTGTAGCAAACATGGAGAAATACATCAAGACAAACCTGAGGTGGCCGGGCGGAAAATCCCGTATGATGAAGATACTGAAGAATTATCTGCCGGAACGCATCGACAAATACTATGAGACATTTGTCGGTGGAGGGAGCGTAATGCTGTACATAACGCAGGCTTACCGTCCGTCGGTGAACATCGCCAATGACATAGACGAGTCCCTCATCAACTATTACAGATCCATCAAGGAAGACCCGTCCGGGGTGATGGAGAAGTGCATGAGCATAAAGGAGAAGTACGGTCCTGACGAGTTCAAAGAAGTGTTCCGAACCCTCGACAGAAACACCGCACACGGTTTTTTCATCTACAACAAGTCGTCTTTCTCCGGTATCGGCAGGAATTTCTCCCGTCTGGCGTACATAAGGAATTTCAGCGTTCAGTCAATAAACAAGATTTCTGACGTGTCCGGTGTGATACAGGACGTGGATTTCATATGCGCAGACTATCAGGACATCGGAGACCTCGACGGGTTTTTCATATACATGGATCCGCCATATTACGAGAACAGCAGCAAAGGACTCTACGGCGAGCACGGAAACCTGCACAAGGGGTTCGACCATGACAGGATGTTCGAATGGGTGGAACGGATGTCAAAGAGGAACAAAATCATGATAAGCTACGACAATTCAGAATATGTCAGGTCAATGTACAAGGGCTATCACATACACGACTTCGACTTCGTGTACTCAATGACAAACACCGGCGGGAACCTGTGCAAGACAGGAAAAGAAATCGTCATAACAAACTATGATGTCAGAAACAATGAGACTCTTCAATAAAACGGCGCTCAGAACCTCAGTGGCAGCGGTGGCGGTAGCGGCCGCGGCACTGCTGACGTCATGCGAGCGCGGAAGCAGTAACGGATACACCGTTGTGCACAGGACGGCGTACTGGGACTGTCTGAAACTGAACGACAGCACCATACTCTGCATACCAACTGCCGAGATGGGAGACAGCGGAATGTCGCCTACATTGCTGATAGTGAAATAACAGACAAAACAAGATACGGAAAATGATATATGTCGGATATCAGGGAATAGGAAAGTCCACATTGTGCCGAAAACACGGCGAATGCGTCGATCTGGAAAGCTCAGTCTTTTTCGTGGACGGAAAAAGACATCCGGAATGGTACAAGGTATATGCCCGCATGGCGGAGCACCTGTCCGCACAGGGGAAGACCGTGTTCACTTCGTCACACAAACAGGTCCGCCAGTACATGAACGACAGCGGCATAGCATTCACGGCGGTCACGCCGGCGCCAAGTCTCAAGGACGCATGGACGGAGAAACTGCGCGTCAGATACGAGTCAAGCGGCAGCGAAAAGGATTACAAGGCGTGGAAGAACTGCGATGAGATGTTCGAACAGAACATACAGGACATGATGAGCGAGAAGAACGTGACAGTCATAGAGTCAGAGGACTATGACCTCGGGGAACTGCTTGGAATCACTAAAAACGGGCAGAAATGAAACTTAAGACAGCATACAGGACACAGGTCGCATTCGGCGTCTTCCTTCTCGCCGTCAAGACGCCGTTGTACATAGTGTTCGTTCCATTCGTTCTGATTGCCATGGCATACGACAAGATCAAGGAATGGTTCGAATGGGCGTACTGGAGCGTCGGAAACCGTCTGCTCAAGTCATCAGACGAAGCCAAGGACGGAGGCATCATCAAGAACAAAAGCATGATAAGACAGTATACGGCGGCCGACGCTTATCTCAGATTACGTAAAGAACAATTATTATGACTATGGTAAAAGATGGGGCAGAAATTGACAACTTTGTCAAGCAAGTGAACAAAAAGACATCCGCGGTGGAACGGCTTTTCAAGAGCCGTAAACGCATCGCCAACGAACTTGAGGAAATGTTCCATGACCAGCTGATCCACATGGTGAACAGTTACGTGAAATTCAAACGCTACGAAACCGACGAAAACGACACATATGCGAAAATAACCGGCATTGACGTAGGCGCAAACTACGCATCCAGCCCGACATTCCATGTCAACATACGGTTCACGGCAATGAATACGTTTGGCGGGTCTAACGCCCTGTTCTACGCGGAACACGGGGCAAAGACATTCATGTTCCTGAACGGAGAATTCACCAAAGAATCATATGACAACATGACCACATTCTTCACTACAATCACCGAGGATGAGTTCAAGAATAATGCATACGAAATGTTCGAGAAGAAACTTAACGAAGAAATACTAACCGACGTGCCGACATGAAACAACCGAACAACGAACACACTGCTGACGCACTGATCAAGAATGCGTGCGAGATGTGCGAGAACTACTCGACAAGTGACAAATGCGAGGACAGATACGGATGCCCGGTGTACAACCTGTACCTTATGGCGGCCAACCGTCATGACAGCAACGGACACGGAGGTTCATGGGGCACGCTGCCGACACCTCCATCAGAACATGGGCAGTGGGGGACACTTCCGACACCGCCACCCGGAATATGTTGACACAAGAAAACACAATGAGACAATGAGCGACAGTACAATCGAAATGATTATCACGTGCGTGTTTGTCGTGGGTATCGTGTGGATCACACTGCACTACATAACCAAAATGAGCAGCGACGACACCACTGAGTACATGATGAAAGACGACGACCGGCACCGCGACCCCTACATATGGTGGAGAGAGGAGAGACAGTACGGCAACAAAACAAAGACTGACAATGACCGAGACGACAAAGACACTGCAGATATACGTCAGTGACGACGGAATGGAATTCATGGACAAGGAGAAATGCCTACAGCACGAGTCGAGGACGGCCGAGATGAGGGATAAGATGAGGTTCTTCAGGGTGTTTCATTCGCCGGATCTGAACGAGACAGGCAACATGACCCGCTCATTCATCCTTGTCGTATATTCCGCGTACGGCGTGTTTGAAACTATCGCCGAGAAATACGTCACAGACGTACTTGGCATACCTGCGTTAGGACCGTCCGTGATGGGATACGGCGTACAGCGGCACTTCTACATCCAAAAATGCAGTGACGGTTATGACGAAGTGCGGTCCGAAATCGCCGACGGGCATGAAGTGACCGTGCTATGCCCGTGGAAAAAGAACGAACTCATATTCGGACTTCTCGACCCTGACGGAAGGGACACCAGAGTCAACGACAAAGTGATACTGTTCGACTACATGAAGGAATGGGGATACAAATGATGAATTACGACGCCACATTCACTTGGATAGACGTCTCCGACGGACTTCCTCCGCGGCAGGAGTTCGTTGACGAGAACGGGAACAAAAGGCTGTCTGACGCGTCCGTCATTGTGATGGCGACAGACGGCAAGCATCATTACATCACGGCATACGACTACATGTTCGAACAGTGGTGGGCTGAATTTGACTCACTTGTCGACGGAATGAAGATAACGCACTGGGGATACCTGCCCGAACTGCCCGGTGAGGCACAATAAACATCCAACAAAAACAAACCAAGAAATGTCAACAAGAGCAACAATCAAAATCACAGAAGGAGACACGGCGCGATGGCTGTACCACCACAGCGACGGATATCCCGACTGGCTGGGACGAGAACTCGACGACACACTGAAAACCGAGAGCGCATGGACACTGCCGTCAATATTCACGCGGCTGACAGAGGACGAACAGTACGAGCCCACAGGCGGAATACATGGGGACGAGGAATACGCATATCTCATAGACTGCGACAACAGGACATTGAAAGGGTATGCCATATACGAGTTCGGAAGCGGGGCGTCGGCCGATTGGACGAACGAGGTGATGCGCAGAGACTACAACACAGCGGCGGCACAACCGAAGACGTTCGCGCTGGCCGACTGCTTCATCTGCGAGCACTGCCGCAAAACATGCGCCGGGAACTGCTTCGAGCAACTGTCGAAAATCCAAAGAGGGGAATGGAAACCCGGCGACAAGGACTACGAGGACAACAAAGACCTTATCGGAAGGAAACAGATAATCAAATGCCTCGGACCTTACTGCGACAGACCGTGCGGACTGCAGATGGACAAATTCACGCCATATGACAAGAACGACGGGGTAAGACCGCTGACGGACGCGATAAAATACCTCGGCAACAAGGTGAACGAACTGATCGCTGAACTGAACAAATAAACACAGACATGCAAGAGAAAAAGGAAAAGAACCTGTATATGGTGACAACAAGGAGAGGATGGCGTTTCTATGTGGTCGCCGAGACATTCACCGGCGCGGCGAATGCCGTGAAGCACCGCCTTGACGAGGCGGACTATGGATACTACGTGGACCGGGAGGTGAGAAGCGTCGAACTGATACGGTCTCAACGGTTCTTCGGGGACAAGCAGATGTTCTCCGGCGACGACGAGATAAACTTCTTCATCTGCTGACATCAGCACAAAAAGAACCCGGACGACTCACAATGTTTCCGTCCGGGGTTTTGTCGTTTCCCATAACGCCGACAGTGTCAATTGACTTCAATCATCTGCTCTATATATCGGCAGCGAGTACATGGAACCGTCACTCCAACGGGTAAGTTGCCAGTAGGAGAAAACCCTGCCGCTGTCAACAGTCCCGTTATAGTAGTCGGATATCGGGACACCGTCCACCTTTGCCCCAACGCTGTCACAAGTCACCGTAACTATGTCGGCACATTTCGCGAGTTCAGTAAGGGTGATATTGCTACCGTCCAACGACTGAATGACATAATCTAACGCCGTTACAGAAATGGATTCTTCGGATGGCTGAACGACAACTGAAGACATATTCGTCGTCGAAGGCAAAATGAAGTATCTTCCATCGCCGGGATAAAAATGCGTAGTTTCACAGTCCTCATCGACTACCGGTATAAACGAATGGATGATGATACTACCCGGTCTATCCGGTCTTTGTACCGCTGAAAAACCGGACTCACACACAAAAACTTCAACGTCAGGCATGTGACCCGCCGCACACGTTATCACGACTGCCGTGTCGTGGAAATATTCCGGCGCCCGACGTATCACGTCACTGCTGATGCATCCGTCATGACCTTTCTTTCTCATATCAAACCTTTAGTTTCTAAACATTTATATCAATTGTTCGGTTTCATCATAGTTCCCTTTATTTGATTAATCTCGAACGCGCCTCCGCTGTAAACGATTCTATATTTTGACTCTGACACATACATTAGCGGAGTTTCCGTCACAGTCCTCGGTATCTCGCTGACGTCCACACCGTTCAGTGTGGTGAAAAATATCTTTTGTACCTCCTGCCCCTTTTGCTTATAGACACCGTTGCTCTCCTCATACCACGTCTTCTCGACAGGTATTATCGCAAAACCGTCCACAAGCAACGACTCGCCAACCGTCAGCGAACTTCCGTCAGCGGACAAGGTCACAGCGCCGTCCGGTATGGGAACATCACCGCCGACAGAACTGAACTGATCGTACTTGTTCTGACGGACGAGACTGTAGTCGTGCGGACGGTACCCGAGCAGTGTCGTGTTGTACCTCTCGGTGATAGGGTTGATAGTCACCGTCAATTCGTTCTTGATGCAGTCGTTGCACCAGTTGTCGATGTCGTAGAGCATGGCGAACGACAGCTCCGGCTTGTTGTAGGTCATCACCCCCGAGTCCACCTGAATCGCCACCCAAGGCTCGCGGTAGGATGAATCGTCGTCATATATTGCGTCGTGACTCGCGGAGTCAGCGTATCTGTGCAGGAATTCAGTGTATCCCATTGGTTGTCACAAAAATTTTTTGATTTATTGTTTACAAATATAAATAGGGAACTATAAATATAGGCCCTTGAAAAACACATCTGCCGATTTTGGCGGTGAAGTCTATTTATGCGTATACGCAAGAGACATGAAGCATAAAAGACAGTTGAGGAAGCTCGTTGATGAGTGTGTAGATAGATGCTTGAGAAAATATTTGGACGAAAGCATTAAAACCCACGATGATGAGTTTAATATCTATGAGAAACTTGAAGAACTTGACATTTCCTATGACTTCATCAATGACAGGGAAAACATATTGGAAATACGGACACCGGACAACAGCACAAAGGCAAAGGTAAGGCAACTGCTCAATCTCTATGGATGGAAGGAGATAAAGGATAACGGATGGTCGGTTTGCGCCGAAAGGATATACGGTGATATATGGAATAATTTCTATGACACTGAAGCAGAAGAAGACGACGAGTACCCTTATGGCGTCGGCATCTATTACCACATAACGCCATCCTACAAAGTGCCAAAGATATTGAGGCAAGGACTTACTGTGAGAGAGGGAAACAAACTTGGATACGCAAGAGGTGAGAGAATATACCTGTTGTCGTACCCGGGACAAGAGTTTGCTTACCATCTGTTCAGAGACCGCAAAGGAAAAACCGAAGTGACCATCCTGCTTGTCGACATCAGAAAATACCTCGGAAAGCAAATAAACATATATCACGACGATTTCACAAGCGACGACGGGGCTGTCTACACTTATGACTATATTCCGCCCCAATGCATAAAGGTTTACGAAACCTTTGAAATATCATAGACCTCGTGCCGACAAGTATATCATTGCCTCTATTTATGGATATACGCAAGAAACATGAAACGTAAAATACAGTTGACAGAAGGCGAACTCAGGGAGATGGTGAGGGAAAGCGTTGAACGCGTCCTCAATGAGATTGATCAGACGAAGTGGGGCCTTTGGGCGGCTCAGCAAAGAGAACAGCAAAGAATCGGGAAAAGACCGCTGTCCGCTGCGTCAAAGAGAGTCTTTGACAGAGACTATGCTGGACGCTCCAATATCGCAAAGACACGCTTTTTTGACGACAAGATAGACGACGACCTGCTTTCAGCGGAAAAAGAATTCAGCAAAAAGCACTTCGATGAGGATCCAAGCAGCGCCGGACGCGTCAGTACAAAGTTCTCCCCGGACTTGATGACAAGCACCGGAGGCGTCAATGTCCACCAGAGAGCAAACTATATGGGCGGGAAACTGCAAAGAAACCGCGACTACTACATCAACCCGTACAACCGCGAAGAATGGGGTTCTGCGGACGGCACGAAGGGGTATGACAGCCTTGGTCCGGGAATGTCCGTGAGAAGGAGGAACACACTGCCGATGAGCGACGACGCGCGCAGACAGCTGAACGGCGCACTGGATGACCTGTCAGACTACTACGAAAAGGGTCTGGATTATTAACGGACATATACGCCCAAAAAACAACACTTGACCGGACATGAAATATCTGAAGAAATACACGGACACGAAAGACGCGGAGCAAGGCGTATACAACCAGTTCAGGCCGATGGTCGCGCACAACAAGTACGGCAGCACCGACACCGTAGTGTACGGCGAGAAGGACATGCTCGAATACAAGGTAGACATACCGGCCGACGGAACATACTGCGTCGTGCCGGAACCGATGCGGGACAACACGGCGACCTATTCGCAGATGTTCAACCTCTTCCCCGGCATGATGACCCAACTCTTGATGCAGTGCGGAGACGCGTCAGACATAACATCCAAGATACAGAACGGAACATGGAAGGACGAGCATCTGAAAGACTACGGAGAACTCACCGACCATCAGCTGATAAACGCGCTCAAGACATCCGACGGACGGGCAAAATACCTCAAGAGCGGATGGGAGCAAAGCGACGAGTTCCGCTCGCTCAAGGTGTTCTATGACACGCCGGCGGTCTACACCGCTTTCGCGAAATGGTGCGTCAGACCGACAATGAGACTCTTCTTCCAACGGACGTTCCTGCGCATACTAAACGGCTCGAAGAACGAGACAATACAGTCATCCATACAGAACATCGAAGGCGTGTACGTTCCCGTCTATAACACCGAAGATGGCATGTACTGGGCATTCGACGTCGACGAGGCAAACAGGACGGTGACAGTCACAATACCTTCACTGCAAGACTACAAGTCCGGAATATCCTCCATTGACCCGCTCACTGCAGCAATAAGATCCGCCTTCCAGTGGGACACAAACCCCATCGTCGACCACGTGTCGTTCGACACAATACGCGAGTTCTTCAAGATGCCGAGGTCATTCGACTCGGCCGGACTCAACATTGACGACGACATGTCATACCGGCTCGCGTGCATGGCCTTCTGTGTCATAGGATTGGGGACAGTCGGAATATTCCAATGCACACTGGGATACTACTCGGAATACATGAGGCACAAGGGAATAACAAACGAGGAACTCGCCGCAGGGGTAACCGCGCAGGAGAACGTCGTGAACGCGCTCATGAGAGTGTGTAAACTCGAAGGGGCGAAGTATTGCGCAGACGGCGCGTTCGGACTTATCGCTTCAGGAGGACTGAGACGTCAGATGGGACAGCGAACCTACCCGTCAAGCCCCGTGCGGCAGATAAAGATCGACGGGCAAAACACAGACAGCACCGACGGGAACGTGTCCTTGACCGCGGGCGAGCACACCGTGACGCTCACGTCTGACAGGATGCTGACCGGTGGAGGCAAATGGACGTTCGGCGCATCCGAAGACGGGACAGGACTCGGAGTGGGCGAATACATCACGGAACTCGGCACAACGATGGCGTCCACGTCGATAGGAAACCTCACGCTTCCGAACTGCAAGAAGATAAACATCGCCAAGAACGTGGAAGACGTGTACGAAAACGCATCCATCACCGCGCACGAGGACTGCGTGTTCGAAGTGGACAGCAAGAACAGACAACTCACGACGAACGGGAAGACACTCTTCAACAAGGAAGGAACAGCGCTGATCACACTTCAGCACTGACAAAGGAAAACACACACAAACGCATACAGAGAAAGGGCGGCGCACGGACAATAGAATCCGGCACCGCCCTTACTTAATGCACGGTAAGAAAAATCAAAGACCCGGAGTGTCGTCCCAGCTGCCGCCGCGCCCGCGGAGACGACGGCGCTCCAAACTGCGGATGCCGTCCTTGACAGCGTCAGACACCGCCTTGCCGGCTGTTTTCAGTCCCTTGCCGGCCGCCTTCAGACCCTTTCGCCCGTAATGATATCCGATACCCGCGCCAAGACCGGCGGCACGGCCTACCTTGCCGCGCCAAGACGTGTCCACCGGGCGGCCGTCGTTGCCGAGCGACGACATGCCGTTTCCGTCCTCGTCGTACACTGCGGAATAACTTCCTGAACCGCTCTCAAGCCTGTCCGGCCTGTCAGTGCCCGTCCTCACATAGTTCGCCATGTCTTTCAACGAAGCGTCCATGTCAATGTCGTCGTTGTTCGAACTGCGCACAATGTCGCGGAACTTGTTCCATCCCTGACCCTCGGACAACGCCTCGTTCACCGCACGGGAAACCACACCGCGCAGCGCTGACTCGTCTTTCCTCTTGTCACCGCGCCTCGGCAGACGCTTGCGCACCTCACCGGCAGCACGGCGGAAACTCTCCCTGTCAGGACGCATATCCTCGGGATACTCCATGTCCGCCTCAGACAGACACCCGCGCACAGCGCGCTCGACCATAGAACGGAGATCCGACTCCGTCAACCTGTATACTCTCGCCATTGTAACACAAAATTTGCCAAAAAATTATGCACACGTACAGACACAAACCGCACGCCGCAACAAATAAATAGCAACAAACGAACATGACAAAACAAATGGCGCCGCAAGACATCGCGGCACCAAAGAAAGACAATATATGTGTGTGGAACATTTGGTTTTTTATCCTCCATTACTCTCAGCCGGCCGTCTCTTCAGGCGGCTCGTCCGGAATGGGTGTGTCGCCCGGATCTGACGGAACGGACGGTTCAACAGCGACGGGGAACGACAGAGACCAATTGCCATCCCGGAACCGTATGTAGACACAGTTGGACTCACGCTCCGCATCATACGCCTCCGTGTCGCACAGAACGTTGTTGACATACAGATACGTGCACAAGGTGCTGAACGGGACGTCGTCAAACTCAGTGCCGCTCAAATCATAGTACACGGCTATCTCAGCGTCAGAACGCACCGGCTCATTGAGATACAGACGGATGACGGCCGACGACATGGAATAGTCGAGCGAATCCCCCTCATTCTTAGGTATCACAGTACCCGGACCCGCAGACTCACCACCGCGGACTTCCACATCATCCGCCTTCCTTGAAGCGACCACCACGGACGGCGACTGCTGCACAACAGGAAGGTTGTACAAGTCAAAGGCGCTGCCGCTAAACGGACATACATAAGCCGTGGAACACTCTTCATCCACGCCGAAATCATCACACCACATCATCGGACCGTTCCGGTTCGACCCGTACAGGTCGGACAAATACCATTCACCGTGCACGAAAGTGCCTGACAACTGCCACTGACGGATGAACATGTCAGGGATGACAGAACGGACACGGGCAGGAAGACGCTTCGGAGGAAGAGGAGCTTCGCTCTCGGACGGACAATACTCGAACAACGGACGGTAAAGCAAAGGGCGAGAAGTGCCGTCAGAAGTGCCCGGATTGATCAGATGATAGACACCGCCCTTACGGACCAACAAGAGACGGAGGCCGTTCTCGTTGAACAAGTAGTGACCGGGCACATTGATGCTCACAAACGGGCCGGAAATGACATAAGACGAACCCGGACCGTCATCCGTGATGTAACTGTTCAAGTCGGCAAGCTGCGTGCCCTCGTTAAGCGCAACCACAAAGTCGACATCGGAAACCAAAACGTCATCAAAAGACAGAATACCGTCGCCAAAAACACCAAACTGATGCACCTCCTCACGAATGTCAGGAACCGACTCGTCGAGCGTCGCGCCATCGTCGAACATCCTCACAGTGCCGCGCACAGGGTCGCAATTCATCATACGGTCAAGACCGCCCGGCATGTAATACGGCCCAACAGTGTAAAAGGAAGCATCCTCATAAAAATCGAAGAAGAACCACATGTCACTGCCGTAAAGCGACATGTCAGACAATATGGACATATCCAACGGATAAGACACATTGTAACTCACAGAACCGTCAGAACCGTCTACAACACCGACCCAAGGCTCGTAATAGTCAGGACCGCCGGCCACATACGCAGCGTCATGCGCCGACTTAGTGGAAAACTCGCGCAAATGCTCAATATAAGACATAAATGAATTTCACAATATCACACGTTATTCCTTTACCGCGCACGGTCAACAAGATGACCGCACACAACTAAAATTAAATATCACACAATACGCCGTAAATGTTGCGATTAGCACAAATTACAAACAATAAAACCCATTTTGGTAAAACGTGTTACCGAAATGGATAGGCATACCCTGGAATCGCATTTTTTCCGGAAAAAAATTTTTTCAGAAGGCACATTGCGCAGAAAAAACAGACCGAAAAGGAAAACGGAGCGAAAACACCGGATGGGATACCGGACACGGGGATTTTTCCGGAAAATTTTTTTAGGCGGGCGAACGGACACGGGGATGGAGCGCGAGGGGGAAGAGCGGGGGAGGTAAACGGGGGATGGGAAGATGGGGAGGTAAAAATTTTTTCTGCGGGTCAGATGGCGAACCGTGCCCCCTACCCCGCCGACTGTTAAACTTTGTTAACGGAGTGGGGGGTTACGTAGGGGGGTCTACGGGGGGAGGGGTACATACCCACCCCCTATGCCCCCACCCCTATTTTCACATCATCAGGGTTGCCGTCGCAGTCGCACCATAGGTGGCAAAACTCGTGCCCCTTAATGGGTTCGTAATAGATCATTTCACCAAGTTCAAGGTAACTGTCCTCAAACACGTCAACGAGGATAAACCCACCGACACTGAGCGGCACACGAAAGGTGTAAATCATTGTCACCCCTTGCAGTACACCGTTAATTTCATTGGGTTGGCGGTCAACGAGGGTCACCTCGTACGTATTAAGTAGACTCTCAAGGGTTTGACCTTTGAGACTGTTGTAAGCGTCCTTAATTGCTTTTTTGAAGATGTTGTCCATAATCCTTATTTTATATTGTTCAACTTCTGTTCCTTAATCACAACACTTAAAGGTAAGCATTTTATTTGAATTGACCAAATATAAAGTGTTAAAAATATGTTAAAAGTGTAAGTGTTAAAAATGTTAATTAACTTGCGTATGTGCGGAAAAAAACTTACCTTTCAGTGCCGATAGGGGGAGAGGCTTACCCTTGCGTGTGGGCAAAAAAAGTGGGCGCAACCATATCGGTGTGCGCCCTCTCTATCGGTGTGCGGTGCGGCGGTGCTTCTCAGTCTTCATTTTCCGCCTCTTCGTACTCCATATCGGCGACTATGCTCTGAATTTCGTATTTGATACCGAATGTGCCGAATGCAGTGTAGTACCAATCTAAGCACCATTCTTGGAACTTTGCGAGGTCTTCCTCGCTTATTGTGGCATTGTCAATGCTCTCTATCACGTCATCGAACTTGCCAAAGGGCTCGACCTCGCTTCTTACAAAGTCCTTAATGTAGTCCCAATCCTCTCGGATATTCGCAAAATTGCCAATCATTCTTGTATTCTTGAGGTGGACGTACTTTCTCATATCGTCAACGATTGACTCCGCCCTAAAGTAGGCAAAATCCTCTGCAATGCTCTCCCACTGCTGATAGTCATCGGCAAGTGCGTCTTTGCACACATTGAGTACGCTCTCATAGACGTTGTCCTTATTCAAAAATTCCATATCCTTTTATTTAAGGGGTTAAACTTGTTGGGAGTGTCAATTCCCTTAACTTGACAACTGAAAGGTAAGTATAATATTTGGATTACGCAAGGACTTTAACACAATTAACACATTGATTGATGAAATGTTAAAAACGTTAAAACACTTGTGTATGTGCTGAAAAATGCTTACCTTCAAGTGTCGCAAGACGGGGAGGCTTACCCTCCCGATAGTCGTTTGTGGGCGACAAAGACCACACCCACCCATAGGGGCGAGCGTGGTGCGGTGCGTTGTTCGGTGGTGTTATTTTACATCCACCTTGATATATTTGAACTTGAACCCCTTTGGCAGTGTTGTCGTTCCCTCGGGGAGACGTCCGCCCATCAGTTGCGCAATGTAGGCGGTGTCACCCTTCTTTAGGTGCACCTCAATTCGGTTGCAGTCCACTCCGAGGACAGCGGCGGTGTCTTTGTGTCCGACCGCTGAGACAAGTCCGCTTGGAAGTTTGTCAACCTCGGTGAAAGTCACTTGTGCGGGGGTGTCAATCATTTGGAGCGAGAAAGCATTCAGAAGATACATAATATACAATTTATAGATTAAACTTTTTGGGGTTGTCAATCCCTTAACTTGACAAACGGAAGGTAAGTATAAAATCTGAATTGCACAAGCAAATTAACGTTTTTAACAGTTCTGTAGCAAGTATGTTAAAAGTGTTAAAGTTCTTGCAAGGTTTGGAAAAAATGCTTACCTTCAAGTGCCACCGCACGGGGAGGCTTACCTTTTCGTGTGGGCAAAAAAAGTGGGCGCAAACCCCTATCGGTGTGCGCCCCTATCGGTGGTCTATTGTTATCGGATGCGCATCACGTGCACACCATTGTAGTCAAAATCGGTGATTGTTTGACCTACTTGCAGAGCGTTGATACGCTTGAAATCGTCTTGGTCAAGACCCATGCGGTCTGCTTCCTCTTCTGTTGAGAATGATTGTACTACTGCTTCCTCGGTGCACGCCCAATCCAATCCGCCCTCGACTATTGCGAGGAATGTTTTTTGACCTTGCTTTGTCTTAATTCTCAGTTCTTCCATAATACATTATCTTTAATTGTTACACCCGTAAGGTAAGCAAAATAATCGGAACTGACAAATTTTTCGGCAATTATTTTTACCACATTAAGATTTTTTAATAATTGTGTTAAAGTATTGTTAAAAGTGTGTATGGGTATTGCACAATCCAAAAAATTTACTTACCTTTCGGTACAATCATTAAGATAAGGTTTGTGAATTTTTGTGTGTATTATAGTAATACCGCACTTGTCCGAGAGGGATAGGTGCGGTAGTTTTTTGTTTCGGTGCGGTCTGCTGCGATGGGTAAGCCTTCCCGTCTTGCGACACTGAAAGGTAAGGAAAATTCCCCATATACGCAAGAGTTTTAACGTTTTTAACACTTCATCGTTTAATGTGTTAATTGTGTTAAAGTGCTTGCACAATCCAAATATTATGCTTACCTTTCGATACAATCGTTAAGATAAGGTTTGTGAACTTATATGTGTTCTTTCCGCACACGTCCGCGATGGATAGGTGCGGTTCTTTTTTTGTCTTGGTGCGGTTTGCGATGGGTAAGCCTCCCCGTCTTGCGACACTTGAAGGTAAGGAAAATTCCCCATATACACAAGGCTTTTAACACTTTTAACATTTGCACTTTAACAATGTTAAAGATGTTAATTTGCTTGCATAATCCAAATAAAAGACTTACCTTTCGGTTGTAATCATTAAAGGAAAAAAGATATGAAAAAGAACATTTATCTTGTAGTGCATTCGTCATACCTTGACAGTCTCTACACCGAGGTGACAATCCACACTGACTATGAGAAGGCAGTTCGCGCATTCGAGACCGACATCGAGGACATCAAAGAGTCTACCGATGGAGAAGAAGAGGATGAGTACTATCGCCTTTGTGAATATCCCGATGGGCGGAAGAAGTTCAATTTTTTCGACCCATTCAGCAACCACGAATATCGGGTTTCGCTTGAAATCCGTGAATTGTGAGAACGGAGGCGGGTGTCTTGCGGCATCCGCCCATTTATCATTAAGATTGATATGAAAGAGAAGTTTAATGCTGAAGAATATTACAACAATGAAATGTGCTTTTATAATGGGGGAGCATTTGTCAGCCTCGAGGAAGTACAACAAATCATTGACTATTGTATCAGTATCGGATACAATAAGGTATCTTCAGACCAAGAATATTACCAAGTAAAACTGATGGGTAGCAATAAGGACGATATATTATATTTCCAAACAAAGCACGACCCATGGAATGATGATTGTCTGTCGTGGCATTGGGATTATGGCAGCAGAAGATGGAGCGAATAATGCGTCTTTATTGGGAACATACTACCGCACCCAACCGAGAGGTATATCCCGGTAGGGTGTGGCAGTACTCAAATGGGTACAATGGTGGGTGTCTTGTGGCATCCGCTTTTTTTTTTTGCGACCTTTCGCAAGGATAAGCCTCCCCTTGCTGCGCAATGGAAGGTAAGTGTTTTTTCTGACGTGTGCAAGGCTTTTAACGTTTTTAACACTTCATTCGCAAATATGTTAAAAGTGTTAATTTGCTTGCGTGTTTCAAATATTATGCTTACCTTTCGTTTGTCAAGTTAAGGGAATGACAACCCAAGAGTTTAACCATTTAAATAATAAGGATATGATTATTTCGGATACAAAGAACATTGCCAACAAAGTGAAGGAACTCAAGCGTGATTGCCGTCCAAGTTACGGTCTTCGTTTCACCATCGTGGGCGAAGAGACCTTCAATGAGTTCGCCAAGCACTTTGGCAACGTGAAAGAACCATACGTACATTATTCGATGCCCAAGGCCGTTGCTATGGCTGAGAAGTCCAAGGCGACCGAGGCAAAGATGGTTACCGCCTACCGCATGGAGATGTACAAAGGCACAGATGGGGAGTGCAGTGCGGACGGCACAAAGTTTATGGCAATAGCATATAAGGGCGAGTATTATCAGATTATCCCTAACGGCAACGCAAGCAGCAGCCGTTTCAGCATCTTCCCCCTTGAAGACAACCGCGAGTATTATCAGAAGGGAGTAGACCGCAACGAGGGGCATCCCAACCTTATCGGTGCGCTCACCGACAAAAAGATGTCCGAGTGGGCGGAACACATCCGCAAGTATCAAGCGGAGTACGATGCGAAGGTAGAGAAGAATGCAGCAGAGACCAACGCAGTAATATCTGCATTCAAGAGCGAGGCTGCCGCCGCCGATTGTGTTTCTGAGTTCGGCAAGAATTGTGGGACGATTGAGCGCAATGGCGTGCGCATCAAATACCAAGTGAGAGAGGACGGCCGTGTTTCGGTGGAAATGTGCTTGACCAAGTTCCCACGCACGACTGAAGAGAAATTGGCATACTTTGCCGCTCTGACGAGATAAATCCTACCATATCCTTATATTCGGTGGACATCGCTTGTTCGGTGTCCGCCTATTTTGCGTTAGTTCGCTTTTGGAACAATTTTTAGAATTTTCCCTATGGGGATTTTTCTGAATGCCGCCAAATCAGTTCCGTTTTGGAACAATTTTAGCGAGGGTAAGCCTTCCCGTCTTGCGACATTTGAAGGTAAGCATTTCCGGTGACATACGCAAGAGTTTTAACGTTTTTAACATTTCATCGTTTAACATGTTAATTGTGTTAAAGTCCTTGCACATTCCAAACATTATGCTTACCTTTCAGATGTCAAGTTAAGGGGGTGACCCCGCAAGTTAAACCATCTAATTTTATACGGATATGAGCGAGAAGATTGATGTAAGAACGAACAAGTGTGGAGAGAACACCACGCACATCTCTTTCAGTGTGGACTACAACAAAGGCGGCAGCAACGTATTTAGCGGTCGCAACGAGAGCAAAGGGGTTTTTGTGTACGTCACCCTGTGCGAAATCGTTGACAAAGGCGACTATGTTTCACGTGCCTTTGAACCCTTCGACAAGCGCAATTTCAAGTTTTGCGTTATGCCGCTCGCACGCAACTCGCAGAAGAAGGTTGACGCAGTTCGTGACGTTGTTCGTGCCAATGCGGAGAAGATTGCCGCACTTGTTGAGGAAGGCGACAAGCAACGTGTTATCGACTTTGTCAAGGGTCTAATTTGAACCACCAACCAACACCAACCGATAGGGGCGCACACCGATAGGGTTGCGCCCATTTCTTTTGCCCTTGCGCGAGGGTAAGCCTCCCCGTCTTGCGACACTTGAAGGTAAGTAAATTTTCCCATATACACAAGTCTTTTAACGTTTTTAACATTTGCACTTTAACAATGTTAAAGATGTTAATTTACTTGTGTGTCTCAAATATTATGCTTACCTTTCAATCGTCAAGTTAAGGGGAGTGACACCCCACCGAGTTTAACCTATAATAGCAATGATATGAAGATTTTTCATTTGGTTTTGCCCACCACGGGCGAGTTTACGAAGGGCAATGTTGACACAGTGACCGCAACCGAATTGGTTGACAAGTACGACCGATGGCTTGGGGACAAGGTTAGTGATGTGCTTGCTCTTGGGATTGGGCAAAGTCTCACTTATGATGGTGTGATTATCATCTGCGTGAGTGACAAAGTTGAAACCCACAAGAAGACCTACCGCTTTGATGTGACCTATACTGCAGGGGTTGTCGTTGAGGTAGAGGCGTGCAACATCAAGGAGGCGAAAGAACTCGCCAAAAAGAAAGCGGAGCGTAATTTGACACTGACACACGAAAACGAGACCACAACAGATGTGTGGGTCGTTGATGTGACTGAGAGAGAGTTTGATTAACCGCACACCCATAGACAGGGCGAGTGCCACACACGGCACCGCCCATTTCTTTTGCCCTTGCGTTGGGTAAGCCTCCCCGTCTTGCGACACTGAAAGGTAAGGAAAATTTCCCACATACGCAAGAGTTTTAACGTTTTTAACATTTGTGCTTTAACAACGTTAAAGATGTTAATTTGCTTGTGTAATTCAAATAAATTACCTACCTTCCAATCGTCAAGTTAAGGGAATGACAAACCCACCGAGTTTAACCTATAATAGCAATAAGATGAAAACATTTCATTTGGTTCTCCCGACCACGGGCAATTTTACGAAGGGCAACATTGACACAGTGACCGAGAGCGAATTGGTTGATAAGTACGATCGATGGCTTGGGGACAAGGTTAGTGATGTGCTTGCCCTTGGGATTGGGCAAAGTCTAATCTACGATAGTGTGATTATCATCTGCGTGAGCGGAAAAGTCGGTTATAAATGGTCGTGCAAGTGCTCTGATGGTGGTTACACGGATGAGAGCGATAAGGTCTACAAGACCGAGACAGAGGCATACAACGCAATGCGCGATGCCGCACTGACCAAAATGAAGTGGAACACCGAGCGAGACGAGGAGGTGAGTGAGTTCGGTTGTGTGACCTATGAGGTCATCTTCAGACCGAACGAAATCATTCACAAGTCCTTCAGCGGCACATACACGTACCGCGTTGAACCTTCGACCTATTGACTTTCGTCAACACCGCAAGGTGGGCGAGTACCACACACGGCACCGCCCATTTCTTTTGCCCTTGCGCGAGGATAAGCTCCCCCTTGCTGCGCAATGGAAGGTAAGCATTTTTCTTGACGTGTGCAAGCCTTTTAACGTTTTTAACACTTCTGTAGCAAGTATGTTAAAAGTGTTAATTTGTTTGCGTGTCTCAGTTTTTTTGCCTACCTTCTGAATATAATCTTCAAGGTATATGAAAACATACAACACAAAAAAGGAAATTGCCGATGCGGTGCTGCGGTTCGGCACGTATGGCAAATTATACGCAAAATCCGTTTACAACAAGTGGAACGCGTGGGTGAAAGGTGTGTACTACGACAAGCAGTCCGACACCATTTGGGTGGACGTTTACGTGCAAGGTGACGACACCGATACGGACGCAAGCGTACGTTATGAGTCGTTTGTGTCCGATGGCGACTATTGCGGTTCGGATGAAGGCATTAGGTATCGTCTTAGTCAAGCGGTGCGAGAGGAATTTCTGAAGGGTCTTTATGACACGATAGAGCGTCTCAAGGGCGAGACAGACGAGGATAGGCGCAAGAAAGAACTGCGGTCGTGGAAGTATACCAACCCTGTGGTTGATCGCTTGTACGACACCATCGGCTTACGGCACAAGCAGTATTTCATGCACAAGTGCCCCGAGTACACTCGCTACTGCGAGGCCAAACGCGTCCTATCCAAATACATAGAAGACCACATTGACCAAATCGCCAAGTTGGACGAGACCCAAGTCAGTGAGTTGTATTGGTCGGTAATTTGGGACGCATATTTGGCGGCAAAGGGGTGATGGGTTTTTAACTTGACAATGCGGGCGCACACCGAACAAGGGTTGCGCCCATTTTTTGCGACCTTGCGCGAGGGTAAGCCTTCCCGTCTTGCGACACTGAAAGGTAAGCAAAATTCTTCACATACACAAGAACTTTAACACTTTTAACACTCACACTTTTAACACATTTTTAACATTAAAAATTTGGTCAATCCAAAAAGTTTTCTTACCTTACAGATGTTGAGAGAGGGATACAACCTCAAAGGGCAAGGATGAAACCTTGGAGTATATTTTCCATCGCGCCCTATTGTGTAATCTTTAATGTTTCTTTTTTTGTAACATTTTTTTAACACTTAAAATTTGCACATGTCAGATTTTTTTCTTACCTTCAAGTGCCACCGCACGGGGAGGCTTACCTTGCACAGACGGAAAAAGATTTACATCATTAACATTCTTTAACGGAAAATATTTGGCCGTCCCAAATATTATGCTTACCTTTCAATCGTCAAGTTAAGGGGGCGACACCCCCACAAGTTAAACCTATTAAAATAATAAGGATATGGCAACACCAAATTACCACAAGGCTATGACAAAGCAATACCACGTCATCGAGAGCGAGGATGTGAATGTGTACGACTTGTATGAGCAAATCATGGAATGTGACGGCTTCGAGCAGTCAAACGTCCACCGCACCCGTCGGGGAGACGTTGTTCTCGGCGAGAAGGAGACTGTAGCACGCTACGGCAAGCGATGCACCTTTGACCTTACACTGACAATGCTTGTATCGGTCAACTCGGGGTACTACTTCGGGGCAAACGTGGACTACGAACTATATGCGCACATTGACGGGGGCAGTGATTTCATCCTGTCATCCTTCGACACCATCGAGGACGCGGTTGACGCCCTGATGGAGGAGGCATTCGACAACGCCGACTACGATTATGTGTGGTTCAACAAGGGTCTTCAGAAGACCCACGAGGAGAGCATCCGCAAGATGTACACCGAAGCCATCGAGAAGGCGATGGAAGAAGGCGAGAAAATCTGCGAGAGCATGGCTGACACGCATCTGCGCTGCATCGGGGTGTTCAGCAACGGCGAGGCGGTCTACGAGGTTGCAGGCTGACGACAAAGCATCGGGGGCGCACACCGCACCGGATGCGCCCCTACATTATACTAAAAGTACTCAAATGAGTACAACATTAACAATTATTAACACGCAAGGTATTGCACATGTCAGAAATTTTGCTTACCTTTGCCACATAACAATTTCAAAAGATTATGCTAAAAGAAACAAATGCGAAAATCAAGCATGGCGCCGTCATTGATATGTGCGCTACCGGTGCCCACGGCGCAAGCCTGAGAGACCGAAAGAACCTGTCTTCAGTGACCTTGAAGATGGATGGCGGGCGCACGATGTCGTTCAAGGCCATCCGCCACATGGACGGAGAGCATGACCGCCTTGGCGAGACTGAGATACTTTTTGAGGACTCGGGCCGAGAGGTGTTCTGCGGAACGCTGACCGAACTTGAGAGCCGTCTCTACAACGTCCGCTATCAATATGAGGGCGAGATATACAACCGCGAGGAGTTTGAGGATGTGATCAGGGAACTGCTATGCAGCGGTGACCTGTTCTACAACGACACCCCATTGTTGGACGTTGGTGACGTGATAGACGTGGCTGAGAGGGAGCGCAAGTGCTATTTGCAGCATTACGTTGGCGGTCTTGGCGAATGCGCCTACCCTGCAAACCTTTTTGTCAAGGTGGTGACGCTTGACCGCAAGACACGATAACGATAAGAGGATTTTTGTGTGTTTTTCATGGCGCCGCGCCCGTCCGCGATGGATAGGTGCGGTTTTCTTTTGCCCTTGCGCAAGGGTAAGCCTCCCCCTTGCTGCGCAATGGAAGGTAAGCATTTCAGATGACATGTGCAAGGCTTTTAACACTTTTAACCTTTGTGCTTTAACAATGTTAAAGATGTTAATTTGCTTGCACAACCCAAAAAGTTTACTTACCTTTCGTTTGTCAAGTTAAGGGAATGACACCCCACTAAGTTCAACAATCTAAATCAAGGAAATATATGTTTGTTCCTAAGAAGGCAGCCCCTGAGGTTGAGAAATACAAGAAAACAATGTTGCGCGGATGCGCGTTCAGAGTTGACTCGGGTCACGATTTCATGGATGTGATTGAGCGGCGAGACATCAACAAATGTGACGCAAAGTATGGTGTAGGTCGAGGCGATTTCAGACGTGTGGAGAAGTACACAGACCAATTCACGCAAGCTGTAGAAGAACTGAAACAAGAAGGGTACATCGTCAAGAAAGTTCCTTGCGATTGCAGTCCTGCGTGCCAATACCACGCAAATCTGTATTACCTTGCGTAAAACGGCACATAACGGCATCAGACGTTAGGATGGTATAACTAATCGCCTTGGCGGGAAAACGCTCTCACAAGCAAAATGTGGGGCATTTTCCCGCTATCTGCGTCCAAATATGCACACGGATTTATTTTGCGCCCTTGCGCGATGGGTAAGCCTCTCCGTCTTGCGACACTTGAAGGTAAGGAATTTTCCTGACATGTGCAAGGCTTTTAACGTTTTTAACATTTCAACCATCGATATGTTAATTGTGTTAAAGTGCTTGCACAATCCAAACATTATGCTTACCTTTCAATCGTCAAGTTAAGGGGATGACAACCCCATCAAGTTCAACCATCTAAAAGCAAGAATATGTCAGCACCAATTAAGACAAAGGGTACCTGCGAGCCGCAGGTAAGTGAGAAAATCTATAACGCAGTTGTAAGCGCGATTGCGCGCCGCGACGAGGGTGTGTCATCCGTCAAGGTGGACGTGAACCTTGTCGGCCACGGCCTCCGTCCGTTTGGCGACTACGGACAAGGGGCATACATCGACTTTTCGGTGTCGGTTGAAGGGAAAAAGTTTGACGGACTTGGACGCGTGGAGTTGGCGGAGACCGCACGCAAACTGAATGGCATCAAGTCGGCATCGGTTGACGTGGAGAGCAAGGGTCTCTACTTCAGTTACGGGAACTTTGCCCCCGACATGGAGTTCCCGAGCGTGTTCCGAACATTCGGCAAGCCATGCAAGCAGTTCAAGGAACTGCAAAAACTTGCCGCCCGCAAGGGTCTCACAATTGACGTGAAAGACCTCTACAAAGTGCGCTTGTTCGGCAAGCGCGGTGTGTATGACGAGAGCGGGGAGCGCGACTACACCGCCTACAATCCGAGACGTTGCGAGAGCATCATCAGCGGCATCAAGGCATGGGGGCGCAAGCGAGTAACGCTCAAGGTGGAGACAGTGGACGATGTCGATGACCTTGAATACTCAATCCGCTACGAGACGGAGTGCTACGGCTCGCGGTTGAAGACCATCCACGTTGAGCGCAAGACCGCATAGGGTAGTACTCAAATGGGTACAACTGGCGGGTGCAATATCCCGCCCACACTTAAACATTTTTTAACACTAAAAATTTGGTTAATTCAATTATTTTACTTACCTTTGTATTGTAAATCATTAAGGATATGTTAAACTACAACAAAATCATCGACAACGAGAACTTCATCACAGCTATCAGCAACATCTACGGCCGTTGGTTGGACGAGCAGATGTATGAGAGCGGTGACGACTACAGAGACGTCCTTGTCTCCTTGCTGAAAAAGTACAATGGCGAGGACATTGACATTACAAATGTCAAGTTCCGCAAAAGGCCATTCGGCATCAAGTTCACCACCCCATGCGACAACAAAGTGTGGCAACTGAAAGTCACAATGCACACCATAGGCATTCAAAGAATAGGGTAAGCACGATTTGACTATGGGATTGATGACCGCGCCCGTCCGTGATGGATAGGTGCGGTTCTTCTTTCACCGCTGACACAAAGGTAAGCCTCCCCTTGCTGCGCAATGGAAGGTAAGCATTTTTCTGCGCATGTGCAAGTCTTTTAACGTTTTTAACATTCAATATTTCAATATGTTAAAAGTGTTAATTTGCTTGGCCAATCCAAATATTATGCTTACCTTACGGATGTCAAGTTAAGGGGGCGACACCCCCGCAAGTTCAACCATCTAATTGTAACGAACAATGAAAGAGAAATTCAATGACTTATCGCTAAAGGTGACTATGGCGAGCCTCGCCCTAAAAGCCAAAGTGTACGAAGAACTTGAACGCCGCGGGGTGGCGGTGCCCGTCCGTGACGATGACGGAAATCCGTTGCGGTGGACCTATTACCATGAAGGGGATGCGGACATAATAACAATCACTGACGTTTGCGCCAATGGCGGTCAGATTATGGTCGGCTTTGAGACTTCGGACGGGACACCGACAGAACTCCCGATTTGGGATTTCATTGACGGGATTGATATAATTGACTATATCCAATGGGATTAAAAACGTAAAAGGTATGTACACGATTAAACACAACAACAAGATTAAATACAACGATAAGGAAGGCTCGGTCGGAGAAAACGGCTTGTTTGCCACAATGGAAGAGGCATGCGCCGAGTTGGAGAAAATGGAGGACCGCCTTATCGCAGAGTTCGGCGAAACCCCATACGACTGCTCAGAGGACAGGGACGATGATGAGCGCCTGACTTGGTTCATCCTGCTCAACAACAAGACGCACTCCTCATGCGAGGCGTGGGTGGACGTTGACGAGCAGACCAAACACGCGGAGAACGTCAACTATCTGAACCATTGCATCGGTATCATGTACAACGGGGAAACCGATAGCGGCACGGAACTTGAGGCATACACGCCTGCAGGCGAGGACATGATTATCAACCTTGATAAACTGACACGGGCTGAGTTCCTTTCGTGGGTAGACGATTTTGACATCAACGAACGCGTCGTGATGTGGTGGCCTAACGGACACAAAGCAGAGGGGCAAGGGGTGCCGTTCAACAACATCATGGAGCATTACTTGGACTACCAAAAGTTCCTCAACACAATGCGCCAAATCGCAGAGGGAATGCCGTATTAGGAAAAGCAATTCTATCGTAGTTCCGTGTGCGCTCGCCCACAACAGGGTGGGCGCATACATTTTATCCGCACCGCCGGCGCGAGGGTAAGCCTCCCCGTCTTGCGACACTTGAAGGTAAGCATTTTCCTCTACGCGTGCAAGGCTTTTAACACTTTTAACACTTCTGTAGCGTATATGTTAAAAACGTTAATTTGCTTGTGTAATTCAGATATTATGCTTACCTTTCGTATGTAATCATTAAGGATATGGCATGAAAAAGAAAAAAGACAACACTAACATCATCACCGCAATTTTTTGGTGGTTCGGTGTATTGGTCGGAATACCGGCCGCAGCGTTAAGCGCGTTCAAGTTGGACGCCGGTGGATTTCTCATCTTTGCACTGCTTTCAGTGCCGTGTATATATACTTCGTTTAACCATTAAAAAGCAAATGATTATGGGACAGTTTTCGTGGTTCACGCAAGACACACACCACCGCATCCAAAACGGGCACAAGTTCCGTGTGGTCATGGCGGACAACAATGGCAACAAGTACGTAGAGGATTGTTATGAAGGCTATGGAGTCTTCGGCGGCAAGGACTATTATGCACTGCTCGCCGAGATGAACGGCCACACGCTCGCAGAGTTCAACGGAGACGAGGAAGCGTTGCGTCTCAAGGGCATTGAACTTGCGTTTGACGGGCACCCAGAGGGGAACAACCCCAACGTGCTGCATCCTTCGCTCACCGAGAGCGGGGACTACATGGACGGAACGCCGCCCGAGATTGACCCAAATCAGGGGTTCGATGACTTTTGGCTGAGACCCTATGAGGGCAACGAGGAGGACGAGGAATACTTGTAATAACTTGACAATGCGGGCGGATGCCACACACGGCACCGCCCATTTCTTTTGCCCAAACGCAAGGGTAAGCCTTCCCGTCTTGCGACACTTGAAGGTAAGGAAAAATCCCCACATGCGCAAGTGTTTTAACGTTTTTAACATTTCATCAAACAATGTGTTAATTGTGTTAAAGTGCTTGTATAATTCAGATATTATGCTTACCTTTCGGATGTAATCATTAAAGATAATGTATATGGACTACCAACAAATAAACGAGATGCTCATGGACGCGTGCCGAGAGCAAATAAAAAAGTTCGATGGCGAGTTAAACCTAACGTCCAACAACTACGGGTTCTGCACCGCGTGGTTGGAAGACGATGAAGTGTGGTGGGACAAGGACTTAGACCACATGGATAGCGAGATGAGCGAGACTACAGAACTCTCCGCTCTGTTGGACACAATCTTAAAGACCGAAAAGGAACTTGAGGATGAAAAGCAATAGGACATACGAAACAGGCTATTCAATGGGATACGATTGGGTGGCCTATGAGGGCGGCAACCCATCACGCGTTGTGTCCGAACTGCGGGCGAGGGGCGCATCCCCAAGACAACAATGGGGTGTGGCATTTATGCAAGGCGCAAGGGATGCCGCGCAGGGACTGCCAAGGAAATACAACTAAACCACGCGACATAGGGATAAATCATGCGTAATTTATAGTTTTGGCCGCCGCACTTGTCCGAGAGGGATAGGTGCGGTTCTTCTTTCACCGCCGGCACGAGGGTAAGCCTCCCCGTCTTGCGACACTTGAAGGTAAGCATTTTCTGTGACATGCGCAAGTCTTTTAACGTTTTTAACACTTCTGTAGTGTATATGTTAAAGATGTTAATTTGCTTGCACAAACCGGAACTTTTACTTACCTTTCGTTCAGAAATCAAGGGATAATCCCAAGATATGAAAAGCGTCTGTCATGATTATAATAACATTTAGGATAGAAGAAGCGGGAACCTTCGATAAGGTCGCGGTTCATTGCGCTGACAACATCGAGGCGCGATGCGTCATTGGGTATGTCATTGGGTTACGCAAGGTGTCTAACGTCCGAATGAACCGATGCGGACGATGCGCAAAGGGGACCAAGCATTACACGAAGGACGAGTTCTTCAGTCGTTACTAAGTGTTAAAAGTGTTAATTTGCTTGCACAATCCAAATATTATGCTTACCTTTCGTATGTAATCATTAAAGGAAAAATATTATGAGAGTAACAAACATCCTATGGGACACTGACGGGGAGAGCGTTGACCTCCCAACCGAGGTCGATATTATTGACAACATCGACGAGGACGAGGTGGCCGACTACCTGTCGGACGAGTACGGATATTTGGTGGAAAGTTTTTTTCTGCCGGAGAAAGAGACTGAGTTTTACGACAATCTGGACAACTGGATTGGATGAGAGATAATTGTTAAACCACAAAAAATCCCAACAATGGAAATGGAAAAAGAACTCAAAATCAACGGCTATCCCGCCTATCAGGCAACCGCCGAGAACATTATGGCCGCATACGAGGCCGCCGAGAGTGAGACCGAGAAGGCTGAAATCGCCAAGTACTACATGGAGAGCCGACTCAAGTATGAGGTGTGCCGCAAAGACGAGACCAAGGACGAGAACTTCGGCCGCAAGTTCGAAGACTTTGTAAACGGCCCTATGTGCGACCCACGCAAGGTGGCCGACCGAATGGCCCGTGCGCACCGCTACCTCGTTCAGAAGATGTTCGAGGTCTGCTACGAGTTCATCCGCATCCTCGCAGAGCATTTCGACAAAGGATGGTACGACCCGCGAGACGAATGGGCATGCAAGACCTCCAAGAAGATTTGGGAGACCATCAACGGCTGACAATATCCTTTTTAACTTGACTGACGTGACAGAGCGGAACCGGCAATGGCCGGTCCGCCCTGTCGGGACAGGAGCGGAACCGAAACGAGCGGTCTGCCCTGTCCCACTTTTTTGTGCCCTTGCGCGATGGGTAAGCCTCTCCGTCTTGCGACACTTGAAGGTAAGGAATTTTCCTGACATGTGCAAGGCTTTTAACGTTTTTAACATCTCTATGTTGAATATGTTAAAAGTGTTAATTTGCTTGGCCAATCCAAATAAATTACCTACCTTCCCATTGTCAAGTTAAGGGAGTGACACCCCGCAAAGTTCAACCCTCTATATAGTCAAGTTATGGAGAACGAAAAGAAAAAAGAATTTATCATAAATTTCCGTTGCTCGGCGGTCATCGAGGCCGAGAGCGGTCGTGAGGCGATGGAGATTTTTCAGAACATGGACCTCCGCCTGCCGGAGAACGTGGAGTTCACCGAATATATCAATGTCTTGGACACGAACACCTTTGAGGAGGTTGAGGTATGAACTACGACTACACATTTGAACAGGAGTACAAGGACGACAAGCGCAAAGAGAGTTTTCTGTTCTTCTCGTTGGGTATCGTTCAGGTGCCCTACTACAATAACTCCTACGGCTACCGCACCTACCGGTTCCCACGAACATACAGGGGAGACCGAATGGTGATTGAGTTCACCGAATACCTCAGGGAGAAGGGTCGCGGGTATGAACTGAACTACATATTCTGTCCCGAGTGGGAGCAGCAGGTCGCAGACACAGGCCCTCTTCCACCCAAACCGGAAAAGCGCAGTCTGTTCTCACGGATAGCGGGCCTTTTCAAGCGAGAGAAGGAGGTCCCATTGCAGACCACACGGAAGATTTGAGCATACGGGCGGTTGACACATGTCACCGCCCATTTCATTCACCCTTTCGCAAGGGTAAGCCTCCCCGTGCGGTGGCACTTGAAGGTAAGGAATTTTCCTGACATGTGCAAGGCTTTTAACGTTTTTAACATTTGCACTTTAATAATGTTAAAAGTGTTAATTTGCTTGCATAGTTCAAATTTTATGCTTACCTTTCGTTTGTCAAGTTAAGGGAATTGACACTCCCACAAAGTTCAACCATCTAAAATCAAGGATATGGAAACGAAGAAAATATTCAAGTTGGTGTCTGTGACCATTAAGGACGGCGCAACAAAGTCGAACTCTCAGGTCTTTGCAAGTCGGCAAGAAGCCGAGGAGCGAATTGACGTGGAGAAAGCCATAGTGAACCGCCGAGGAGACTACATTGTAACGGAAGACATGGCCATGTCACCCGACCGCGAGACCATCCACATTTGGAAAATCGTTGAAGAGGAGATTGAAATGGGGTATTACCCCGTGTCGTATGTGACCCGCGGTGTCGTGTTGGTCAAGGCAATTGACGAGTATGATGCCTACGACAAAGTGGGTCAATACCGCATCGCGCCGAACCTGCCCGACAACTTTGACGGCACCGTTATCGAACTAACTGTAGAATATGACAGTAGTGACAAAAATGCGGCTGATGACGTCATAAAGGATTGGGGCACGTGCTGCGACCTTGACGAGTGCAATAGTGCCTATGAACTCGGCGGCATCAAAACCACCATCCACGACTATGAGGATGACGACAGGAACCATAGTAAGTATTACACAGACTTCGATGAGTGGTGGACATCACTCACGCCAGAGAAGCGGCGCAACATCTTCGCCACCATCAACAAATGGAACTATATTGTATAGTTCCATCAACAAATGGAAATAGCGACAACCGCATACAGGGCGAGTGCCACACACGGCACCGCCCGTTTCATTTGCCCACACACAAAGGTAAGCCTCCCCTTGCTGCGCAATGGAAGGTAAGCAAAATTCTCCACATGTGCAAGCCTTTTAACACTTTTAACACTTCATACATCAATATGTTAAAAAGGTTAATTTGCTTGCACAACCCAGATAAAAGGCTTACCTTTCAATCGTCAAGTTAAGGGGAGTGACACCCCCGCAAGTCCAACCATCTAAACGATGCAAGTATGATACATTTCGCAAGCAAAACAGAATTCATCGAAATGACCCGTGCCGCCGAGGCCGAGGCGAGAACCTCCACATTTGCCGCCAAGAAGGGGTATGTGGATGACCTGAACGTCTTGTCTCAGGTTTTCGGTGAGACCACGAATCCGATACTCCCATACTTTAGCAGTGAAATTGAGAAATTCATGGGGAAGGCCAAGGACGTTGAGTTCGTGAACTACTATGAGTTCACGATATATGCGGACATATTCAGAAATGACGGGCATGCACGTCCCGGCACACTCAGTGCAAAAACCGCCATCAAGTGGAATGGTGCGTTGTACGACATATTCCCCGCCGACAATAACGGAAAGACGTTTGAGTTCGCCATCGCAGGCGATGAGCGAAAGTACCGCCGCTTGCCGGACGGGTACTACACCAACCTCGTCAAGCCCAACAATGTGGGTTCTATGACCGCCAAGAAGATGACCGCATGGGCGAGTTATCTGACTGACAAAGCAGGTGTCTATGACAAGACGATGAACGAGAGAGACCTTAAGGTGAAGCGGTTCGTGTGCCGCTTGCGCGAGCAGTTCGGCGACCTTCCATCAATCGGAGAGCGCAGCGGAAAGGTGGTGATGAATAACCTGAAATTGGAGTACCGCGCCGACACTGACGGGATTTTGTCCGCCACATTGGGCATCGTCAAAAATCCGTACATTGCGGAAGAATGCCTTGACACGTTCATTTCAATGGTCAAGTAGAGACACACGCGGCGAGCAAAGCAGAGAACGGGCGGATTCCACACACACGGCACCGCCCATTTCTTTTGCCCAAACGCAAGGGTAAGCCTTCCCGTCTTGCGACACTGAAAGGTAAGCAAATTTCCCAACATACGCAAGGCTTTTAACACTTTTAACATTCAATATTTTAAAATGTTAAAAATGTTAATTTGCTTGGCCAATCCAAATAAATTACCTACCTTCCCATCGTCAAGTTAAGGGAATGACACCCCACAAGTTAAACCATCTAAATCTACGGATATGATTAATATGGATTATTGCAAATTTGAAAACACCTACAATGCCATTGATGAGTGTCTGACGGCACTCCAAGAGCAGAAAGAGGTGCGCGAGGGCGAACTCGAATATGCCCACAAGATTGCCGACCAACTCGACACATTCAAGGGCGAGTTGGAGCGTTACGAATCAGTTATGCGCAAGGGAGGGTACCGTTACATATCGGCCGACCCGCATGGGTTTGTTGAGTTGTCAATGAACCGAGAAATGGCCACTACGGCCTATCATTTCGGTCAGTGTGACGAAGACGCAATGGCGGTGGCTCAGGAACCCTACATGCAAGGTCAGTTTGCCCAAGTGAACGATGAACGCCTCAAGAACTCGCTTGAATCGTGCGGAATATCAACCGAGGGAACGAGGGAAGAGTTAGAGACACGATGCGTGTTCATGGCCGCAGGAATGTGGTGCGATGAATATCTATAAATGTGATGCGCTATGTTCTACATTTGGCAAGATGAGATCGAAGACCTTCAGTCGTATATCAGCATGGCACAGAACATGATAGAGCGTGAACGCTCTCTGGGGCATGACGTGTCAAACCTGATTGAGGACATCAAGCAGTGGAAACGTGAAATCGTAGTGATACAAGAACACAACAAGCCCATGTTCTTTTAAAAAGGCATTGGGCAACATAGGACGGGCGGGGATTAAGTTTCCCGCCCGTTTCATTTTCTTGTCCGCAAGGGTAAGCCTCCCCGTCTTGCGACACTGAAAGGTAAGAAAAAATCCACACATGCGCAAGGCTTTTAACACTTTTAACATTTCACATTTCGATATGTTAAAAATGTTAATTTGCTTGGCCAATCCAAATAAAATGCTTACCTTTCAATCGTCAAGTTAAGGGAATGACACCCCATAAAGTTCAATCCATAAAATGAAATAATATGGCAGCAATGAAATGGTGGAAGGTAGAGGTAAAGCGGTATGGCAAGCCCGTACAGGTGTACGAACTCCACACGCGCAGCACGAAGGGCGCGATTGTCCGCGAGGAATGCCTTAAGGCTCCGGACGTGGAGTATTACTATTTGACCAAGTTGGATTAACAGATTTTTAACACTAAAAATTTGGCCAATCCAAAAAAATTACTTACCTTTCAATCGTCAAGTTAAGGGAATTGACACTCCCGCAAAGTTCAACCATCTAAATGTAAAACGACAATGAACGTGTTTAAAATTCAGTACGAACAAATTATCGGTGGCGACCTCATGGTACAGAAGGAGGAATTCTATGAGTGTGTCGAGGACGCGGCCGACCGAATGAAGGAACTTTCGGAATGCAAGTGGTTCAAGGACATCAAGTCCATTCCACAATCTGATTGCGAGATTTCCGCCAACAACAAAGGTCAGATTACTCTGATTGAGGTCTCAAACGGATGGTCCACGAACCGCTTCACCGCATACATGAGCGCGGAGCAGGTCACGCCAAAGAAGAAGCGTCAGTGCGTTGCACTCCACTTCACGGTCTTCATGGACGTTCCAAACGTAGTCGGCGAGACCGATGATGAGGCTGAGCGGAACGCGATGGAAATGGTGAAAGATGACATCGATGCCATCCACGAGATTGCGAAAAAGCACGGCGGCGGATGCCTCCTCAAAGTCACTGAATTCCACGACTGAGCAGTACTCAAATGAGTACAAATAAACAATAACAAACCACACGGGCGGGGCAACCCGCCCGATAAAAAGACTACGATATGACACAGATTCTATTAATGACAAACGACAACACCAAGCAGACGCTTGCGGCCAATATCCCCAACGGCGAACTCGATTTCTTTGAGCGCCTGTCAACCCTCGGCGGCTTCCTGAGATTCCACATTTCGGTTTACGGGATCGACACCAACCTCACATACCACGCCGATTACGGCACATTCGTCACCAAGGGCGAGTGCATCGCATGGCTCAGCAAAAACGTGTTCGGCGGAACACTGACGACCAAATGTTTCAACGACCTCAAAAAGACACTGATGCGATGAGCAGGCACATACAATACCAATGCAACTGCGCCGGCGTGAGCATCGAGGAATGGAACGGCCTGATGAAGGGGGCGAGACCCTGCTCATACAAAAACCTGTGCAGACTTATCAAGCGAGACGAGCCAGACATGTATGAGGACCTCATGTTGGACTACTACAACCCCTATGCAGACCAATGCAAGCAGACTAAGACACATTACATACTCGTCAGTTCAATGACGGAGTATTTCTTCAAGAAGATATAATCGTTTGCGTTTTTAGATGGTGTGTGGCGGAATGGTAACGAATCCATCCGCCACGCTTTTTTCGTCCTCACCGCAAAGGTAAGCCTCCCCGTGCGGTGGCACTTGAAGGTAAGAAATTTCCGTGAAATGCGCAAGTTAATTAACACTTTTAACATTTCAACTTTTAACAAATTTTTAACACAATATATTTGACCATTCCAAATAAAATGCTTACCTTTCAATCGTCAAGTTAATGGGAGTGACACCCCCGAAAGTTCAACCATCTAAAAGCAGAACAACAATGAAAGCAAAACCAAAAGTCGGTGACATCATCTACTATGACGGAAACAAACTGAAGGCCACAAGCAAGAAGAAATGGAGCGCGTCGCTCGGCACACCCGTGGCGGTGGTGGTTATCCCTGCCTCCCACATGCCTGACGGAAAGTGCAGGGGAATGTCGCTGTGCAACATGTCGTACAAGACACCGCAGACGGGCACGCTCGGAACGGGCAACGACAACGCTGAGGCCAACGGCACGAATCTGATGTGGGGCGTTCACGGAACGGATGTCTCGGGTCTGACGAACTACGGCAACATCATGTCCACAAAAGGAATAACAATGCTCGATTTCGGTCTCTTTCCGAGCGACCTGTTCAAGGGCGTGATAACAATGCTCGATTTCGTGAAGAGACCGGGTGTCCTGTTCGATGGAATGGACACCCAAAACAATGAGGACGACACCGAGACCGCTTGGATGAAGACAAGAGAAGCACGCGCAATCTCCCCCTACGCCTCTGACGGCTCACAGAACCCAGCGTACATCACCGCGGGTCAGGCCCTCGCCGACATGGACGGCAAGGCGAACACAAAGGTTATTGCCAACCTCTCCGCAATCAAGGACACCTATTCGGGTGGAGCGTTCGAGAACATTGAGGAGAACTACCCCGCAGCGTTCGCTTGCACCCTTTTCAGCACACGCGGAACCTCTCAAGGTGATTGGTACCTCCCAGCAATGGGTGAGTTGGGCTATCTGTACACGCGTATCAAGAGAATCAACGAGTCTCTCGCCGCACTCGGCACATCAGCCGTTCAGTTCGGCGACCAAACGAAGGACCTCTCTTCTTTGGGCTCTTGGTGTTGGTCTTCGACAAAGTGCTATAGTTACGCATCATACGGACTAACCTACTATGGCGGTTTTTTCGGCGGCGGTAGGGAACTCAACGAAGATGACTACCGAGTGAGGGCATTCGCTGCATTTGACTTATAATGTGTTCCGCGACCTATTGGGCGAGTGCCACACACGGCACCGCCCATTTCATTCGCCCTTGCGCGTGGATAAGCCTCCCCGTCTTGCGACATTGGAAGGTAAGAATTTTTCCTGACATGCGCAAGTTAATTAACACTTTTAACACTTCCGAAAAAAGTTTATCTAATTAACATTCTTTAGCAGAATATATTTGGCCAATCCAAATTTTATGCTTACCTTTCGGTTGTCAAGTTAAGGGGATTGACACCCCCACAAGTTCAACCATCTAAATCTTTAGATTATGATTATCAACAACGCTTTCGCAAACGCAGCAGCAGTCATCAACCCCACAACGGCAACACCCGCCGCACCCGCGTGGGCACTTTTCGGAACCACCTACGACAAGCCCGTCACCATTGACGAGGTCTTTGAGGACGACAAGACGGGCCTTAATTATGAGGTCACTGAGCAGCCCATTGTCCGTGTTCCTCAGAGCGTCATTGACGCAATCCGCGCAGGTGAGCCGTTCAATTGGGAGCCCAACCCCAACACCATCATCGACACCCACAAGGCCACAGTCTACGGAACTGACGGGGCAACGCTCGGTGTCGTAGGTCAGTCCTATGGAGTGGTCCAAAACCGCAAGGCCATGGAGTTCATCAACTTCATCGAGGAGTGCAGCGGTCACAAGCCCGAAATCGTTGCAGCGGGTTATCTCGGCAAGGGCGAGAGAATGTTCGTCACCGCACGTTTGGGAGAGGACGTGTACATCGGCAAGGATGACGCCGTCACGAACTATGTGGTGTTCACAAACTCGCATGACGGGTCAGGCTCGGTCACCGCAATGCTGACACCCATCCGAGTGGTGTGCCAAAACACGCTCAACATGGCACTGAAACAGACCGCCAACAAGCTGTCGTTCCGTCACACCTCAAAGGTTGAGGAGCGTCTCGACTTCCAAATTGCCGCCAACCGCGAGCGCGCCGCCGCCGTGTTCAAGCAGTACAATGTGTTCACCGAGCAGTTCATCGCCGCAATGCTCGACCTGAAGGACCAAGACGTGACCAAGGCCGACACGATGGAGTTCGCCGCACGGATGTTCATGAGCCCCGCACAACTCAAGTTGTGGAACCTCGCAGACCGAGACATGGACAAGGTGGACGAGATCCCCACCCGTATGAAGAACAACGTGAACGCGTTGCTCTCCGCAATCGAGAGCGGTATCGGTCAGGCTCAGCACCGAGGGACAAAGTTGTGGCTGCTCAACGGCCTCACGACCTACCTGCACAACGAACGCAAGTGGTCCACACCGCAGGACGAGTACAAGTCGCTGATGGAAGGTGACGGACTGAAAAAGGTGCAGAAGGCATACGAATGGCTCAAAGCGGCCTGACGCACGACACACCACACGGAGCGGGCGGTTGACACATGTCACCGCCCGTTTCTTTTGCCCTTTCGCAAAGGTAAGCCTCCCCGTGCGGCAGCACTTGAAGGTAAGCATTTCCGGTGACATACGCAAGGCTTTTAACGTTTTTAACACTTCTGTAGCGCGTATGTTAAAAGTGTTAAAGTCATTGCACAAATGAAAAATTTTCCTTACCTTCCATTGCGCAGCGAGGGGAAGCTTACCCACGCGGTCACAACCACACCTTCATTTTTAACAAATTATTAACATTTTATATTTGGCCAATCCAAATAAAATGCTTACCTTTCAATCGTCAAGTTAAGGGGAATGACAACCCCAACAAGTTGAACCATCTAAATCTCTATGATTATGAAAAAGTTACATCAAGTAATGGTAAAAGAAGCATTTGCAAACCTCAACTGCGTGGTGTCTGACAACCTCGCCGCACACATTGGCGAGAACGGAAAAGTGGACGCTACGGCGTTCCGAATCGCGTTGGACGCGTACAACCGCTATCAGGAGGACGAATGCGATGGATGTGATTACGTCTTCAACATCAGCAACCAAGATGACCTGTCGGTTCTTGTCAAGTGCGGAACAACAGCACAGGAAATCGCCGACATGGTGGCAACCGGTTTCACGATGTTCCACGTGGGGTACAACTACCCGAAGCCGCAACCACTTTCACAAATGGACGTGTGCCGCGCCATCATCGGTATTTCGGACGCACTGACGAACACCGCGATGCTGCTGCAAAACCAAAGCAGCGACTACTCCAAGTTCCTTGACTTCTTCCTCTATGACGAGGTGATGAAGGAAACAGACCTGTACGCGCTTCTCACCAAGCAGTAACGGCGGCGGACACATACGGACGCGGGCGAGTGCCACACACGGCACCCGCCCATTTCTTTTGCCCGCACACACACACAAAGGTAAGCCTCCCCGTCTTGCGACATTTGAAGGTAAGCCTCCCCGTCTTGCGACATTGGAAGGTAAGCAAATTTTCCCATATACGCAAGTTAATTAACATTTTTAACATTTCAACTTTTAACACATTTTTAACACTTTAAATTTGGCCAATTCAAAAAAATGTCTTACCTTTCAGATGTCAAGTTAAGGGAGTGACATCCCACAAGTTAAACCATCTAAATGCAGCAGATATGAAACTACTGACGAAAGCAATTGAGAACAAGTTGGCAAAGCGGCCCCTTTACTCGCAAGACGGAAAGGGCGGAGAGGCCGAAATCATCGTGAAATTCTTCAACCCATGCGGAGCGGGCACATGGTATGTGCTTGAGGGAGAGAAGCAAGCAAACGGAGATTGGTACTTTTTCGGTCTTGCCGAAATCGGTTACGGGCTTGAATACGGATATTTCTCGCTCAACGAACTGAATAGCCTGCGCTTGCCGTTCGGACTGACCATCGAGAGAGACCTGTATTTCAGCGGCAAGGTTAAGGACGTTATGAAAGACTGACACGCCATGATAGAGTTCAAATATACCGATGTTGTCCTCTATGACGGGGACACCGAGACCGAGAGCGGAGAGGCGCACAAAGTTCTTTCAATTGACGAGACGGGCGCCCACATGGACAACGGGGAGACGTGGTGCTATGGCGACCTGAGCGACTATGAGTTCGGCATCCTTTCCAAATCATTAGAACACGAACTGCAAAAACTGACAGAACAATGAAGGAAGAAATTATCAAACAAGTGGCGGCATACGTCACATGCGGATGGGGGTACACATACCCCAAGAACGTGACCTGCGACACAAGCGAGGGGACAATCACGCTCAACGAACTGACGCAGACCATAGACGATAACATATCGCTCACCTACTCCACAGGTGACGGACGAATTGCGGTGAAACGTCTCGCGGACTTCACCGAGAGGGAAATGGTGGAAATCATCAACAAGGCCGTGCTGACCAAGTTTTGGGGCAACGCGCTCACAAAGGAACTGAAAGAAAACAACATCAAACTCTAAGGATATGAAACTGACAGAAAACGACATCAAGCGACTGAGACGAATAGGGTACATGGACCACGATATTACGTGGATAGAGAAAGACCTCTACAACGACCGCTACACCTATGAACTATACCGAACCGACAACGGCAAGAAGGTAAAGGACCTGACGGCCGAGAACGCAATCAGGTGGGTAGGGCGCAAGAATTTCCTTTCAGGGATAGGTCGGGCCTGCTTCCACCATACGGCGGTCAGAGAGGGCAAAAACGGACGTTACGTGTTTTTTGAATGCAACGACTAACCGCACGACCAACACCACAGAACGGGCGAGTGCCACACACGGCACCCGCCCATTTTTTTGCGCCCACACGCGATGGGTAAGCCTCTCCCCCTATCGGCACTTAAAGGTAAGATTTTTTCTTGACATGTGCAAGGACTTTAACACTTTTAACATTTCAACTTTTAACAAAGTTTTAACACTCAAAATTTGGCCGTTCCACATAAAATGCTTACCTTCTGAATGTTGGGAGAACAGAAATCTCCCAAAGGGCAAGGATAAGACCTTGGAGTATAATCTCCGACGCGCCTTGAAATATAGAATATATTGTTTGTTTATCTTTAACAAATTTTTAACACTTTATTTTTGGCCGTTCCAAAATTTTTACTTACCTTTCGGTTGTCAAGTTAAGGGGAGTGACACCCCCGCAAGTTGAACCATCTAAACGCAGAACAATGGACATCTACACCATCGCATTCGCAACAACCAACGGCGGAGACCTCTACATGGAGACAAAGGTCTACACCGACAAGAGCCTCGCAATGTACGCCCTGCGCGGATACGCTGAGAGCATCATCGAGGACAACGCGCTCGACACCGACGCGGACACGCTCATCGCACAGCACACGACCACCTACCCCACAGGGGTGAAAATGCTCACCTACAACGGGGAGTACATGGTCGAACTCAAGAACGTCAAACTCTAAACAAAATGACCGATATGGGAAGGTATACAGACATCTATGCCGAAGTGCGCACTGACTACAACGCTGACGGGTTCACCTGCATCGACGCGTGGCGCACAGATGACGACAACGAGGAGGGACGCACAGTGGCCGTGGTCCACGAGAGCGGGGACGTCTACTACAACGAGCCCGAGGCCCGCAGAAGCCAAATGGTGACCGAGGCCGTTGCGCAGGTAAGGGCCCGTGCGCAAACCCTCAACGAGCAACGGATGCTCGAGCAGCACATGACCGACTATTGGCACGATGACAGAATCGCCGAGATCGACGACATCTGCTGCCTCATGGACCAAGACGGGGACGAGGTAAAACTCGCACGGCTCGCAGAGGAATACAAGGGATGCGACCCCAAGGCCGAACACGACCGACTGATGCGCGAGTGCCTCGAGGAGGCGTTCCGAAACTACCTCAACAAGTACTACCAAGTACCCAAATGAGTACAATCAGACAACACTAACTAACAACAACGGGGCGGCACGAACAACCACCCAACAAAAAACAACTACGACAATGACACTAAGGACAAAGCAGCAGGTGGCCGAGCGAATCACCAAACTGCTCGCAATAATCGACAAGAACGACAAGACAAAGGTCTCAGCCCTCATGCGCAAGAACGACATGGAGCAACTGCTCCGTATGGAGAGCGAACTCACGGCCAAGGCGCAGGCGGCCGTCGGATGCGCGCCGCAACCCGCAATCACAGCCGAGGAACTCGACCAAGCGAAACGGGCATACCTCGATGACATGGAGCGACTCGCCGAGCGAGTCAACAAAGCACTCAAGCAGTCGGGATACGGGTTCACGTTCACCACACCCACAGGGCCATCGTCATCGCTGAAGATGGACGGGGAGACTATCTACACCTCACTGAACGACAAGGGACAGATAAGAATCACCATCCCTTCGGCCACAATCACTCCCGAGACCGAACACAGCAAGACAACGCTCCTCGGACAAGCGGCGAGACTTTGCGGGGACATCGCCACGCTCGGGACAATGGAGGACGCACTGCGCACATCCTCGCGCAGGCTGACCGAACTCGCAGGACTGAACAAACAACACAAAGCACAATAGGACGACAATGGGAAAGACAATCAAAATCAAGGTGGCCGACACCTTCAGCGGACAATCACTCACATTCCGCACAACCGCCGACAAACTCGCGGCGGAAGGACGATGGACATGGCTCACGCGCTCACAACGCAGCAGACTTGAACAAGCGTTCGGCAAACCGAGATGCTACTACTGCACAATCCTCACAAGCGAGGACAACGAATTCCACGCATACAACTAACCGACAAAAGGACATGGACAGACAGAAGGCGAACAGAATGGCGGAAGCCATACTATCGGATAAGACGATGGCAAAACACGTACTGAAACACGAATGGCTGAGCGGCTCGTCCACAATGGTCGCACCGCTGACAATCGGAGCGAACTACGCAAGCGCGCAGGTGGACACCGACAAACCGAACACGCTGAACAAAGCAATCAGACGAATCGTTGACAACAACACGGACCTGTTCGGAGACGGGCGGTTCTGCAAGTCTGACGGAAGCTGCCCAAGCGAGGTGAGATTCTACTACGCGGACTGAACACCAAACTACCGATAAAAACAACAATCCCCACTCATCAAAACCAACCTGATGAATGGGGGTTGTTCGCTTTTGGAACAATTTTTAAAATTTTCCCTATGGGGATTTTCCCGAACAAGGCGAATTCAGTTCCGTTTTGGAACAATTTTACCAAAGGTAAGCCTTCCCGTCTTGCGACATTTGAAGGTAAGCATTTTCCTCGACATGTGCAAGAGATTTAACTTTTTTAACACTTCTGTAGCAAGTATGTTAAAAGTGTTAATTACATTGGCCGTTCCAAATATTTTGCTTACCTTCCATCCGTAAAATGAAAGTTAAACCATAAACAAAACATCAGACTATGAACTATCTCAGTTATCACCTGAATGACGGGGCGGACTGGCAAGCAAGAGCAGTCCTCGCGTGTCTCGGAACATGCGGAGTCCCCGAGAACGTGGACCTCAACGTGGCACGCTATCAGAACGGACGCGAGCAGGGGTACATCTTCACCGCACGCGTGAAACACACCGAGAGACAGCGCAATTACGCCGTATATGAGCATCGCAACTCTGACGACCTTTGCGTGGTAGTGAACGACACGCACACATTCGGAGAACCCGCCTCAGAAATCATCTACGAAGGCATGAAGGACAAGTGGGACACCACAAAGGACTTCCGCTGCGGGCAAATCCTTGAATGCGCTGAATGGATTCAGGACGACATCAGCGAGTGGGCGCAGCAGGAGAACTGACAACACGCACATACAGACAACCGATGACGGCCCGAGAACGCTGCACAAAGCGACCCGGGCCGCCAACGTAACCAAAAACAACGATTTCAGCGAACCGCCCAAAACGCTCAACAAAACCTCCTGCAAATTATAGCGAAATCAGTTCGCAGGAGCGGCGGGCACTGGATGACATCCCGTTCAGCGAAATCCCTGCGAATATCAACGAATTTCCTGCGAATTATAGCGAAATTGCTTGGCAGGGAAACGGACACTGGAACCTTGCGTTTTTAACACATTTTTAACATAATATATTTGGCCATTCCAAATATTATTCTTACCTTTCAAATGTTGGGAGAGGAACACCACCGCTCCCAAAGGGCAAGGGTAAGTCCTTGGAGTATAATCTCCGACGCGCACTGCACTCTCCTCCTGAAAAACATACCTCTCTTAACAATCATTAACGCGCCAATCATTGCACATTCCCCGTTTTTTTCCTACCTTACGGATGTCAAGTGAGGGATACACCCCCGCACGACCGACAACACAGAACGACAAAATGAAAACGGCAATGGCAACACAGAGCAGAAGCGCACACGCAAGCGCAAGACAACAAGGGGACACCCGACCGCACGCGCCGCCATCAGAACAACGGCGACCGGAACGCACCAGCATACACACGCACGGCCCGCACTACACCCGAGCCGCAACGGACGCCCAACTAACACAAATCACCGCACGACAACAGACGGGAAAACTTACAATCCGTAACCGCACCCCCATACGGAACAAAAACGGATTGTAATATAAAAGCGGTATTTTTGTGACAAATTATAACAAATGACAAGATAAGGACAAATGACGAAGGAAAATATGTTAAAGGTCATGGCGGCACATTCATACATGGATGACCGGCAGAGGAGGCTTGCGGTCTCCACAGCGATGAGGCTGAACAGCAAGACCGAGACGGAGGCGATGTACCGAATGTTCAGGGAACGGGCGCTCACGGCCGACACATGCCTCAGGGCACTCGCCACACCGAGAAGAATGAGGGACAGGGCGCAACACACGACCCCTCGTACTCAAATGAGTACAAACAACATCAGACGCACATGGGAAAGAAAGACAAGACCACAAGGCTCGCGCTGAAGATAGCGGAGGAACTCGGGACTGAACAGCCCACTGAAAGCAAGACCACCAACTCCGCATACATCGCTGACGCTCTCGGGAGCGGGCTGGACGTGCGCGTCAGCGACCACCTGACACGGCCGAAGGCGGGCGAGGCGCAGATAATCCTCAACAACGACGGCACAGTCTCGGCGGTGCTCGGGCTCTACATCCTCACTGTCAGCAGAAGGGACATCATCACAACGCTCAAGGCGTGGGCCTTCGCAAGGATGACGCAGAGCAAGGACGCGGCGGACGGGATAATCAACGGACTCAAGGAGGAACTCGCACAGGCAAAGGAGGAGGCAAGACCGATGCGAGGACTGACACCGGCGCAGAAACGGGACGTGGAGACCTACATCGCAAAAAAATTCAAAACGGAAGGGGCGACCAAAAAACCGTGATTTTGGTTAGTGCGGATTTTATCTCCTATGCACAGTTAACCATTTTTAACAATTCGAGGGAGGGGAATGGAGCGGACATACAATCGGACTATTGTAAAAATATTAACAAAGTTTAACATAAATTGTATAAAATTACGAAGGTTAAAGTTTGTTAAAGGGCGAGCGCCGGAATGTTAAAATTTGCAAAGGGGATACGCGGCACACAGTCCTGTCCCGCCCCTTTTCCCATTCGCCTACCGCCCATTCCCACCACTTCTCTCGCCCTCTTTTCCCCTCCCGCACCTATCTCTCTCCTCTCCCCCGTCCTCTGCGCCCGCCCCGTGTACTCAAATGGGTACAAATGCGCGCGCGTGCACGCGTGCGCGTGTGCTGTCCGTTTTCGTCCGTGTCCTTCAACGGGTCCCGTCACGTCTGCGTAACCCTTTGCGCGTGAGGCGTTTCCATTTTCTGTATGGGTATACTCTTTTTGTACGCTGCAATTAAAAAGAATGGCGGGAAGATTTGTTTCCCCGCCATTCCCTTTTGTATGTCTTTCTCTCTTACAGAAAGTCCATTTCCGCGAAGCACGACCATCCGTTGGCGTTGTGTGAGATACCGCCGAAACTGTACCGGTAGAGTGTCGCCCCGCCGCCTCCGTTCTGTCCGACGTTGAATGTGTAAGTGTTCGCCTCCGCTCCGTCCATGATGAGTGTCATCGAGCAGGCGGTGTACTTGTACTGTTCTGCGGGCACGAACCCGGATTTGTCCCACACTTCTTCTGATTGGTGCAGCAGGTTCTGCGTCATCAGCGGCGTTGACGTTGCCGTGATTGTCTGGTTGGGTGTTCCGTCGCCCGTTCTCGACACGATGGTGTAGAACGCCGTCATCGGCGCCGCCGTGAACATGACTCCGTCTGCGCTCACTGTGCCAAGTTCTCCGGCATGCAGTGTGGCTTCCGCTGTCAGTATCTGTGAGGCGTGCTGCACCGCCTTGATGTCCACCTTGTAGACTTTCCCCTTGGCCGGCAAGTATTCCATGTCTATCTGCGCCGGTGTGACTGTCACCTTCGGGAATCCCGAGTATGCTGTCAGCGTGTCGGAGGTGATGAACCGGACAAAGTATCTTATGTCCGTTTTGAGGTCGAATATGTAGTAAGGTGACGGGAGGGTGCTCACCGATTCGGCACCGCTATTTCTCGGTGTGGCCTCCACCGTTATTGTTCCTCCGTCCGCGAACTCCCTTGTTCCGAAGTCGTACTCCGTCTTTCCGTCCGCCACGAGTATGTATGTGGCGTCCTCGGGCACTGTCACCGTGCCATCCGTCTTGTATGTCGTCACCACCGCGGCCGCGCAGTCCACCGCGGAGTTCTGCGCTATCCGTTTCCCGATGTAGTTTACCCTTTCCGTTTCTGCTATCGGCTGTGCGAGCAGGCACATCTTGCGCTGCGCTGTGGTGCCGAACAATATGCCGTCCACGACGACCAGCGTTTCGTTGTCGTACATGGAGGTGTCCTTTGCCGCCTGTTCGAGGGGCAGGCTTCTCTTGTTGTACGTGAGCGCGGCGGTCTGCTCGGTCAGGGCTACCCACGGCTCGTCGTAGGCGTCCCCGTTGTAGTCTGCGTCGTGCTGCGCCTGCGTGCTGTACAGGTGGAGATACTTTGGTGTCCTCATTGTTGTTATCCTGTTGTTTTGTGTTTATTTTTCCGACACGTTTTCTGTGTTTTCCCTATAAATATTTTCCTGTGTTTTTCCCCGTCCCCGTTATTTATGGTAATGATGCCACAAAGGGCATGATTGTCATTATATGGTTCCAGTACAATATCTCCACAAGTTCTCCGACGCTTCCGCCCACGACTCCGTGTATGACGGCGCCGGTTACGCAGAGCCTTGGTGTGCCCTCACCGCTTCCACGGGTGTTGTCACGTACAACAAGGCCCGCCGAATTGCCGTGTCGTTCTCCACGCTGTGCGACCCTTCGAACTACCGTGCTGAGCAGACCCTCATCTACGTCCGCCGCGACGATTCGTCATATGTGACCGATTTCTATCTGAACGGTTCGGGATATGACATTGACAGTCTGGCGAACGATTACGGTTCTGTCCCTTGTCAGTACAGTGTCTCAGTGACGACTGATTCCCCTGTCGTGACCGCGGAATGGTTCTCTGACGCGTTGTCACGTTCCCTTCCTTTCACTCTCGTTACCACCGAGTCTGATTTCGGCGACCTTGCTGTCAAGGAGACCGTGTCCCACAGCGCGAACCCTAACACGACCTACCGCTTCTACGACCTCGGCGCCGGCAGGCAGGTGGACGCGTTGACCTACACCTGGGACGGTGTGGGTATGCTGGAGGACATTCCTTGGGCGTTCATTGAGCCGACGGGTCTTGACCGCGGGTTCTCTGCACCGTCTTCTGTTCCTTCGGTGCGGGCGGTCGACGACTACAATGTCGGTTCTGTGTCTCTTCTGCCTGTGTTGGTCGAGGAGTCGGGATGGTCGGTGGACCTCGGCGAGAACCTTGGCGGCGGGTACAGCATGTCGTATCAGGGTGACTCGGGGTCGTGCCTCGTTAACGGCTGGCCTCGCGGGTCGTTGGCGTCGGCCGACTTGTCGGGCGGCGGTTTTGACGTTGTCGAGACTGTGATGATGTCCAACGGCGCCGTGAATTACAGTTCGCACATCGGCGCGACGTACATGGAGGACGGTTCGGGCGCCAGCCTGACCGGACGCGTCATAACCGCAGGCGGTTCTGCTGTCGGCACCATTGGCAGCAATGGCGGATGGCTCAGCAAGACTGGCGGTGAATATGATTACTTCAACAACGAAAAATAGCATATATGAGAGAATTTCTGCATTTATACGGAACTCAGTCCGAGTGGTCGTCTGACTACAATGGTGCTGCGTACTATCAGCCGTGGGTGTCCTACGAGAAGGAGAACCGCACGGTGGCGTACAACAAGAGGAAGAGGCTGGTTGTGCTGACGTCGGCCTCTGACAGCAAGACTTACGACGGCACTGTGTTGGCGAACGACGAGGTGACCGTGTCCGGCGATGGGTTCAAGTCCGGCGAGGGCGCTGTGTATGACTTCGGGGGCGAGCAGGTGCTTGTCGGCGCGAGCGATAACACTTTCGCTTACGCGCTGAACCCGGGCACGAACGCCTCGGACTACGACATCCGCGTCGAGTTCGGCACGCTTGAGGTGACCGACGGAACGGGCGCTGAAGAGGAACCTGTGGATCCCGAGTTTGTTGTGACCATGCTTGTGGACGAAACGTCTTCGGGTGAAGGACCCTACAAATTGAGGGACACCGTGTACTATGAAGTGACCGCGACGAACATATACGAGGAAAGGAAGGACATCAGTCTGTCGTCCATTGAGGGCGTGACGCTTGACCGGGTTTATTTCAGCGGCGTCGAGGGCGGGCAAACCGTGACCACGCAGGCGCGTTATGGCATTACTGAGGCGGACATCGAAAGAGGCGAGTTCACCGCGTCTGTCACGGCAAGTGTCGGCAATCTGTCCAAACGTGCGGATTGCGCCATTGCCACCGAATCCCCCAACCCGGTCATGACAATAGGCATAGAAACGTTGACGACGCCGCCCGCAGGCATGGAATACTTCCCACTGGACGAAACGATACAATATGAAGTCACCGTGACAAATGACGGGAACATGTCGCTGAGCGAAATACGAGTCTCGTCAACAGACGGTACTATAAGACTAAACGGTCTGGCACCTGGAGAGTCAGAGACACGTCAATTCTCTCATATGGTGACAGAAGAAGATATAGCGGCCGAAGAAATCAATGTCGCTTGGACAGGAACCGCTAAAAATTCTTTACTTGAACCGACAATTGTTAATGGCAACCAGTTAGTAGAGGCACCCGAGGAACCGAATCCCGTGCTCACCATTATTCCGCAAACAGTGTCAGTGCCATTTAACGGGGAATATTACACACTTGGCGAATGGATTCAATATCAAATAACCGTGGAAAATGCCGGGAACCTGACGTTGACCAACATTGAAATTTCATCATCCGATGATAGTGATACATTCGATTCTCTAAGTCCTGGCTCATCCCAAATGCGTCAATTCTCTCATGTGGTGACAGAAGCAGATGTACTTGCTGCCGGAGTCAACGTGGAATGGACCGGAACCGCTGACAATCCTTCCACTTACCCAACGAGTGTCGAGAATGTTTCTATACAGGAGCAAATCGAGGGGCCGAATCCTCATGCGACCATAAGTTTCAATGTCACGTCGGAACCAGAGAATGGGGAATATTACACTTTGGGTGAGACCGTTGAATATGATGTCACTGTGACAAACGACGGGAACCTCACGATGAACAACTTCGAGTTGGAGTCGTCTGATGGCGACACGTTCAGTCCAGCCAATCCGCTAGGACCGCTTGAATCGGTGAAAGACCAGTTCTACCACGATGTCACCCAGACCGACGTCGACAATGAAACTGTCGAGATAACATGGACTGGCACCGCAAACAACCCGTCGTCCGTTCCAACTGTCCTGCCATCGAACGTTTTGTCCGAGCCTGCCGGGTAATCCTCCGCCCGCCGTTTGCGGGGGAGGCGTTCCCGATATTTATTAAAAACATCATCCTGCTATGGTAGAATATTATCTTCACTTGTTTCCAGACACTGCTTCGCACGACGCCGTTTACGACGGGGATCAATACCGCGAGCCTTGGGTCGCTCTGACCGAGCAGACCTCCGCCGTGACTTACAACAGGCCGCCGTCATGGACGTTTGACGAGGCGATCTTGGACCTGTCACTGTACGACCAAGAGAAACTTGTCGTCGAGGACCTCGGCGCAGACGGGTACTACATGTATCTGTCGAACTCCGCGCAGACCGTGCAGTCGATCATGTCTGACGGGATAAACTTCAGCGCCGCCGTCAATGTGCGGGGCCGCGAGATGACCATACCTTCCGACGCGTCATTCAAGTTGATCGCCTATCAAGAGGTGTCGTTGCCGGGAAGGGAGTTCACCTATGACGATATCACCGTCCAGACCGGCGGCAGCGAGGACTACTACGTCTACCTCTACGACTTCTCGACGGATGTCGTGAAAAGGGTCCATTGTGTCACCGGCGGGTCGACTTACTTTGAGATACCCTACAACTTCACGGCGGTGCCGTTGACGCAGCGCGAGTTCTCGAGCAAGCGTCTCCGCGAGAAGCTGGACGTCGACCTTGTGCAGCATCTTCCCGTGCTTACGGACAATGTTTACGGCGGGTCTTATGTCCGTGAAAACTACTACAACGAAGACGGCATATTCGTGTTCACTAACGACGTCGGAACTGAGGATCCGGAATATTTGGTGGAAGTAATGTGCGGCGTCAAGCTCTCTGACTTCTTCACCGTCAACTCGATGAGCGGTGACGCTTCCAACCTGTTCACGATGGACATAACAAGGAAGCCGTTCTGGACCGACAATGTGCAGGTTTCTTATTGGGACTATCAGTTAAGATATTGGTATGACGGTGTTCTTCCTGAGACGGGATTCGATATCCCGAGGGAGGTTGACTTCTACGTGAGATTGACGATAGACGGAACTGAGGTCGCGAGGTCCGAGGCGAATAATTTGACTAATTACGCAGAATTTTACAAAGGCTCGAAGTTCAGTAATCAAGGCAACGGATTCAACGTTGAGGTTATGACTGAAGTGCGGTAGACGGATTCATGAAATAATGTTTAGAAAAACATCAAAACTGTCATGAATAAGAAACGTGTAATAAGGCTTACGGAGTCAGACATCCGCAGGATTGTGAGGGAATCAGTTAAGGACGAATTCTTATCTTCCCTCAGTCAGCCGGACGACGACGTGGCCGCCGAGACGCTTTCTCTCGCCAGGTCTGCGTACGATAGTCTGTGCCGTCTGAACCGCTTTGCGGCCGACAACGACATGTATGAGCTCGCCCGCGACAGCGCTGCGCTGGCCAAGTATGCCGGCGACCTTGTCGGGCGCATCGAGGCGTCGATGTGACATCTTCCGGTTCACTTCTGCCGGACTGTGTGGCGGGCGTTTGCGTCCGCCGCTTCTTTTTTTGCAATTATCTGAACGAGATGACTATATTTAAAACAAAACAATGAAGAAACATGAAGCGGGCAATAAGACTCACTGAAGGTGATTTAAAACGGATGGTAAAAGAATCGGTCAACAAGATTCTCAATGAAGAGGATGGTTTCAGGCAAGTCGACGACCTGAACGCCTATGTTGCCTCAAATGGACTGAAAATGAGACCTGCGTCCAAATTCCAAAGGGTCAATGCACAAAGCGGCAAACGTTACATTGACCAATATGGTAAACAGAATGGGATGGACAAAAGGCAGATAGGAAGAATGGTTAGGCGAGGTGGCGCCCCGCTCACTACTGTCGCAGGTGACGGGACACAAGAGACAAACAACATGGTCACAAGGAACCATACCGTCTTGAACAACGTTGGCAACACCTCAAACAGATGGGCAGTTGAGACACCCACATTCAAAAGGAAATATGAGCGAGACCCTTCAAATGGAGGAACATATAAGCCGAAAGGTGGACCAATGAACGCCGCACAGATAAATGAGCCAATATCGTTCACGGCGCCTTGGGGAGAGAAGATGAATGTGGATAAAGGCGGTTATATCCTTCAAGACCCAGACAACCCCAACGACATATACGGCATCAGCGGTAAGGATTTTGACTCGACATACAGGTTTAATGAGGGGAAAAACAGAATTAGAATTTCTGAGGCACAGTTGCGTCAGATAATCAAAGAAAGTGTTCAGGGCGTGTTGGATGAAGGCATATAACCCAATGTGTGGTTAATCCACGCATTTTCATGGTTAATCCACATCACGCAATCTTAATTCACGCCAAGTGACAATCAGAAACGCTCCAATAGGGGCGTTTTTCTTGTAGTGAACCGCTAAAGTCCGTTTACAAGAAAATCCATCTATGCCCTGAGTTAGCGCACAGATGGATTTGTTGTCTGTTGTCAAATGTTTATCTTACGCGGACGCGGTCTCAACGGTCCATCCTGTCGGGATTCCGTTGACACCAGTAACATTCCAATTCGCAGCGCTGTTCTTGACGAAGGTTCCTGATGATGCGACACCATTAACCCAATTAAGTGTATAGTCGTCTGATGGTGTAGTTGTAAACATCGCCTTGATATAATTCAATGATGCGCAACCACGGAATAATCCACTATAGCAATAGTCAGCCAACGTTGTCGCAGGAAGTTCTGGTGCTGCGGTCAATGACGTGCAGTTTCTGAATATACTTTCGTAACAGCCATCAGTCAACGTTGTCGCCGGCAGTTCTGGCGCTGTGACCAATGAAGTACAATCTATAAACATACCTTGGTAGCAATATATATCCAACGTTGTTGCAGGAAGAACAGGTGCTTCGGTCAATGACGTGCAACTTGTGAACATACCTTGGTAGCAATATTTAGTCAACGTTGTCGCAGGAAGTTCAGGCGCGGTCGTCAATGATGTGCAACCTTTGAACATGCCAGTGTAGCAGAACTGAGCCAACGTTGTCGCAGGAAGCGCAGGTGCTGTAGTCAATGATGTGCAATCTTGGAACATGCCGTCGTAGCAATACCGAGCCAACGTCGTCGCCGGAAGCACAGGCGCCGCTGCCAATGATGTGCAACCATTGAACATGTTGGAGTAGCAAATATCAGACAACGTTGTCGCAGGAAGAACTGGTGCCTCTGTCAATGCGGTGCAATCTTGGAACATGTTTCTGTAACAATTCATTGCCAACGTGGTCGCTGGAAGTTCAGGCGCGGTCGTCAATGAGGTGCAACCACTGAACATGCTGCCGTAGCAATACTCAGCCAACGTTGTTGCTGGAAGAACCAATTTATCCGCGGAAGTCAATCCAACTGAGTTTACGAACAGGTCATAAAATGCGTAATTCTTATTAGAAAAATCTGTTACACTATCAAACCCATCTCCATACAGCAAGGGGTAAGTATTTCACATCGCCTCATAACGGCCAGTTGACCCGAAACTTCCAATTCCGCTATAATCCTCTGGTGTCAATGTTGCCTTGAACATAATTGTCCCACCGGCGCTCACTGTCGGGGTGCTCGTATTCTCCGCTAGTTCTGTCCACGTCTCGCCTCCGTCAATAGAGTAGTTTACTCCGGATTTAGTGAAAGAGAATGTTCCGTCCTCAAGTGCTTTGAATGTCAAATATTTCTCAGCCCATCCCTTGTTGTATGTCACAAGTTCCGAGCCGTCGTCCACGCACGCCACCCATGGTTCGTGATATTCACCGCCATCCCCATAGGAGCGGGCGGTGTCGTGTTGTTGCTTGGTGCTAAACTCGTGAAGAAATTTTGTATATGCCATTTGTTGTTCGTTTTTTGTTTTGTACCGATAAATAGTACAGGCAACCATTACATAGGATACACAAGGCACATCCTTTCATTATAACATACTTCCGTTTAGTTTTTTTAACACGCTTCGCTTGTCTGTCCGTCCGCTTTTCATTACCTTTGCGGCAGTGCAATGTGAAATACATTTTGGGCATGGAAAAGATTGAGGACATCAGCGGATGGGTGGCAAGGACCGCTCAAGAAATTTACGAGAAAGAAAAAGAGGGTAAAAACCCATGGTCTTTATATTACGGGGGTTATCTTGACGCGGTGCGCGTTGTTGGAGAGAAAGCCCTTTTGTCCGGCGCTCTGTTCGGATTTGACCTCGCGACAAAGGTTGCGTCGAAGTGGCTGCATGAGAGAATCCGTCCGGTTGACGAACCGGAACAGGAGTTTGACGAGGACGGGCAGCCGTTGGCAGAGAGTTTCCTCAATCGGGCAAAGGCCAGATGTGAGGAAGCGGACAAAGTTGTCGACGAGTTCAAGAGATGGATGGAACAATTCAAGAAAGAAAGCAAAAAATAGAAACATGGACAGAGAAACAGTGATTAATGTCCTTCACGAGTGCCTCGAAAAGACAGGTGCGCAGAAGGAACTTGAGGAGATGGCGAGCAGCTTTTTGTATTTGATGACATCCGTCTACGACGCAATGGCAATGGCCGCAGACCGTCTGTGTGACGAGAAAACGTGGAATAAGGTGGAAGACAAGAAACCGGAAGACAACACTGTCGTGGTGACATACTATCGGATGCCAGAATTCGGCGACGACACTTCACTGACTCAGGTCTGCGGCTATGACGATGTTGACGGTTTTGAGATGCACAACGGACACCGCGTGACACACTGGAGACCGTTGCCGGCGAACCCGGAAGATTAACAGAAACAAAACAAACAACTATGGAGGAAGTAACCAAAGAGATTCTAGACACTCCAATTGAAAGGGAGGTCGAGGAAGCGATTGAGCAGTACGCCGACGGAACGAACGACATCGAAGTGTTCGAGAAGGGATTCAGGGCCGGACTACAGTACATGGGCGAGCGTATGATGGTCTCAATGACCGAGGCGTTCAAAATACCGCCAGAAGCGTTTGAAGAGGAAAAGGAGGATGACGACCTGTGGGGCAGATGCCCTCTTGATTTGTCTAGTTAACTACCCACAAACTAAAGATTTATGTGATTCCTTGGTTTGTTTTTTAAAAAAAAATGTTAATCCTCTTGCGTGTTTGAAAAATTTTACTTACCTTTGGCGCAGATGTTGAACATAAAATGTTTTAACCGCTATAAAGTATGATTTTATGGACAAACGTTACAAGTTCGTAAGGTTCCTTGACAGATACTCCAACGAGCCGGGGAAGACCTGGTGGTTCGTGGCGCGTAGCGCGTCCGATGTAATGGAGCATTCCGAGAAGATACTGAAGCCTTTGTTCCAGGTCGGTTTTGACTCCGCAGTAAAGGACCTATGCGATGCCGCGTTCAAGTATGGTGACATCAATCTAAGGAACCATCCTACTGACCCGGTATCCTCTCTGATACAGACTATCAGTTCAATAACATACGAGGACAGTCCTCTTGCGTTCTATGAGACAGGCAACGGGCTTCTTCGCGACGCAATAAGCGGAAGGCTGAAGTCGGTGGCAAAGGGTAAGGAGATATACCTCGAGAACGGCGTGCGCGAGTTCGGCGGGAAGGCCGACGACATCATAGAGACGGTGTATTCCGACGACCTCGTGTATCCGGACGAGAAGAGACCCACGTTCGACGATGTCAGGTTCATACAGTGGACAGGCGGCGAGCATTGGTACGCGAAGGTCGGGAGCATTGACATCGTGGACGAGAACGGGAACCAGAAGTGGTCAACAAGGAAAGAGGCCGAAGATGCCGCAAGGCGTTGGCTTGAACAATAAACCAAAACGAAAAAATCATGACAGTCATATGGTCAAACCACGGCGACAACGACACCGCATTGCTTGAGAACATATGGAAGGGCATTGACGGTGTCAATGTGGTCGAGCTGAACAAGGAAACCAAAGACATAGACTGGGCCATAATCAGCGCGATATTGGCGGAGAACGACACGCTGGTATTCGCCGGACACGGCTCGCGTAATGGTCTATTCAACCCGTCGTTCGACGGTTACGCCTTCAGCGCGGAGGATGTCGGTTTCGTGAAGGCGAAGAATGTGTTCTGCATATGGTGCAACGCCTACGACTTCTGTGTCGACAACGACCTGCAGTGCCTTGCCACGTCCATGTTCATAAGCAACGTCGATGAGGCGATGTCGAACTGCATTGAGTCGGACGCCGCGTCGATTGACAGTTGTGACCTTCGGTTCTACGCCGAGTGCAACTATTGTCTGAAGGAGGGCATGCCGATGAGGGACATGTATTCCTACTTGGTCTCAAGGGTTGACGACGACAGCGAGGTTGACAGGTTCAACAGGGGCGGATTGGGACTTGTCGGCAAGTCTCTCGGGGATGTGGTTTCGATTCTTTGCGACTTTGTCAAGAAGCAGAAGAGCATTCCGCCGGAATACGCGCAACTCGTGAACGACAACTTCTGGGATTTGGTTGGACATTCTTCTGAGACGGACGTGTCTCAGTCTGATGTAAACAATGGAGGGGCATTCGATGGCGTTCGTTGAAGGGACAATAAGTGACGGCCAATCCGTCAGGGGCATTCCATATCTTCAGGTGAGGTGTCCATGGGACGGTGAAATCATCGACGCTGTAGATTGCTGGTATTGCAAGGCCCATTCCGCGGCCGGCGGATGCCACCTTATGCACAAGCCATTGTCGCAGTCAAGTTCACACAACAAAGAAAGCAAGAAAAAGACATGGATAACGAGAATTATCTCGGCTGTAGCAGGCCGATGACGGACAGGCTGAAGGCGAGGCTTGATGCCTCCAGAATGTGGGGAAACATGGTTGCCGACAGTGAAGACAAGCACCTTGCGACGCTGAATTTTGAGTGCGGCGCGATGTGGGGAGAAAAGAGCACAATCGCCGACGTATGCGAGTGGATTAAGTCAAACATCGGAAAGTACACCAGCGGAGATGTTAATGTGGACCGTTTGTGCAAGGATTTGATGGTTCAGATGCAATAGATGGAATATGGTAAGAAAAGTTTGATGAAGGATTACATAATGATAGATTGATATGGAAAAAATATTCGATTTCGTTAGAAATCTTTGGGTTAATATATTCCAGCAACCAGTATATTCAATTGATATTTTATGGTTGGTCCGTAAAAATGCCCATAATGAGGTTTGTCGCTACGACGGGTTATGTGAGGCAATCGTCGGAGCATGTTATGAACTCGGAATACCCATTGAAAATCATTATAAAATCAGAAAACACCTCCTAGACAGGGATACTGCACGTATGCTATTTGGTGCTAGTGACAATGCATACTGGTGGGAACCTGGAGAATGGGACCAAAGAAAACAATATCTTGACTTTCTGATTAAGAAGTTCAAGCACGAGAAAATAAATTGGAGACTTGTTTGGTATGGAGGCATCGGAGAAGAATTACATCGTTGAGAAACTAGATTCCATTAATACAATAGGGGAACTCAGTGAAGGACACCTCCCGGTAACCGGCAAGAAGGTGATATTCCTTGACTTCGACGGCGTGATAACCACGTATCGGAGAAAATGGAAGATTGACGTCGACAAGGTGCGCATCGTGAATGACATATGTGCCGCTTGCGGTGCGGAAGTTGTCGTGACTTCTTCATGGCGCGTGGGTTTCAGAGGCGACGTGGGCGGTTTCACAGGGCATCTGTCCCGTTACTTCGCCGACAACGGGTACAGTGAGGAGGACAGGCCGGACTTCGAAAAGTTCATGCGGAGCATAACGGGCCTGACGGACACGATGGGCGGATGCCGCGGAGATGAGATTGAGCGGTACCTAAATGGACACAGTGAGATTTCCGATTACGTGATAGTTGACGACGACAGCGACATGCTCGACACCCAGTTGCTCAACTTTGTGCAGACGGACACCTATGACGGCATCACTGAACGCGAGATGAATCTCTGTGTGTGCGTCCTCAACCGGACGAACTTGTTCAGCCCTCTCCGGCTGAACCAAGAACTTAAGTACAGGTGGAGACTGAGGTGCAGGCATCCTGAGTTGCCGAACAACATCGACACAATATTGAAAGAATATAAAACACAGCGATCATGAAAATTAAAAGTATTACATTCCGCGAGCACATAGTCCCCGAAGGATGCTCATGCGGAACCGGATATTCAGAACCGGACTCATTTCTCGTGATGACGGACGACGGTAACGGAAAAGTTGTGCTGATTGACACATGGTACCGGGACAAGGACTCATGGAGGGACTGCTTCGACGAAGGGATGTCACGCGAGTATGACAACGTGGAGAACATGGACGAAGCGTTCGAGATGTTCACTGCCGCCATTTTGGGCGCATCGGAAAAGACACCGAAAAGATAGACACTTATTAAACTCAAACACAAGTATGGATTACGAACGTAAATACAAATCAGCGGTAGAAAGGGCAAAATATGCACTTACGACCGACATGGACAATAGCGGGCACTGGGCGTGCACCTACATTTTCCCGGAACTGAAGGAAATGTCAGAAAAGGAAATCATGCAATATCTTGTCGAGGAATGCGAAAGCATTGTCGCCAACAGTGACTTCACCGATCAGGAACGGACGGCAAAGGCAGAGAAATCCATAGACTGGCTCAAGAATATGCTTTCCGATGACGGTGTCATCCACGAGGTTAACGACACGGACAAATCCACGCCACGTGAAGAAGAGATGGTGGTGAGCATTCTGAAAGAATTGGTCTCGAACTGGAAACGCAAGACGAAACTTCTTCCGAAATACACAAGCGACGAAGGAACAATTGATGAGATACTTCAATGGCTAGAAACGAGGGAGACCCACACGAAGAACTCCTCTCTCGCGGAGAAAGAGAAGGATGAATTTGTCAGCGGAAACTTCCTGTACTGCAGAGAATCGCTTGATGCAGGTCTGACCAAAGGGGAGAAATATTGGCTGGAATATGTCGGCGATGACATCTATGTCGGGCGCAGCGACAACATATTGGGCATGTCCTTTCATATAACTCCGGGTCAACTGTACCGATGCTTCACGCAACAACCCCCATGCGAGCAACGCGCTGACGACGGGGTCGAAAACAACTCGCCGAGCGCGTACGGGAAGTACGTGGACGGATGTCTGAACGATGCGGTTGACAGATATTTCTCGGACGAGCGGGACAGCTACACCATCGCTGACGTGTTCTATGCCGGCTTGCGATGCGGAAAGAATTATATCAGCCGTTGCGAGAATGACACAACGGAAACAAATGACATCACCGGTGTATGGATAGCAAGGAACAACGGATTGAGCGAACCGGTGTTTGTGGTTGACACCAAGGACAACGCATATGTAGTGGAACAACAGAACGGTGACACGCTGCTGCTGAAGGTGGACTACGTGCATGACAACTTCCACCGTTGGACGATTGATGACGCGCATGACGGAGACATATTGATCAGCGGACTTAGCGGATTTCCGTTCATCTTTTCCCACGCAAACAAAGATGGAATTTTCGCCCACGGAGGGATAAACACTATGGGTGACTTTGATATGTTAGAAGACGCAAACATGTTGAGATGGACACGCAAAGTGAAGTGTCCGGCGAACCATGAGCAAAGGGAGACTCTGCTGCGAAAGATGGCGGAGAAAGGTTACAAATTTTCTGAAGACTCAAAAACAATAGTTCACCAATGACACCTGACGACGACAGCGTCCGGGAAAAAACCGCAATGTAACGGACTGATACACTTAAAGTGCCGACCGGACTGACAAATCGACACGCCGGATGCGCCTCCAATGCGCGTCCGGCGCGCTATTTATGTGTGTCGGGTTGAAGGACATCCGCACGAAGAAGGCATTGCACCGTTTATCGTAGACTTTGGGAATTTCGCTACCGAATGACGGGCTGACGGGGAGTCGAGGTGAAGCGGCTCCCCTAACTTTTCCGGATGATATTTATAGGAAAAAAACTGTTTGGCATGAAAAGAAACATGGGTAACATAAGAGTTCTGCGCGGAATCATATCAGAGGCAGTGCGTAGCGCACTTTATGAGGGTGCGAGCGCCAGGGAGATAAAACAGGCGATAGCGTCTTCTCTGTGGGAACTGAAGAACACCGGCGAGGCCAACGTCGTGTTCGGTGACAACGTCGGCGACCAGTTCACGATATACCTCAAAGACGAGAACACTGTCGGCGTTGACTACATGGGACGTTCCGCGGATGCGCCGTGCCGCGACATCTACAGCGACAACGCCCTCATCAGCGCGTTCCAGATCGCGTTCATGAAGGCGCACATGGGATAAATTCAACAAAGGACAAAAAAAGAAATGGGCAGCAAGTTAACAAGAATTCTCGCCATTATAGTCATGTCATTCTGCGCTCTGTCGTGCTCTGACATGGTATTGTGCGATGACGACGTGACGACCGAGGTCATCGTCACCGACGGGATTCCGTATTATTACAACGGTTACGTGTCATACTACTATTACGGAGGATACTACTACTACCCGAGATATTACGGCGGTCGCGTCAGGTACTACAGGTACAGCATTCCGCCATACCACCACAGACACTTTGACCGGCGTCCGAACCCCGGCGGCCACAGCCATCACGGTGGGTTCCGCCCGCATGGACCGAGACCGAACGCAACACCTTCCCCGCACCGTCCGAACAACGGAGGGAGAAGGCACTGAATAACAACCCAAGCAACTAACCGATGAACTTTTTCAAATGGATAGGCAAACTGATAAAGCCTAATTCCGGTTTCAGCTCGAAGAGTTTCTTTCTCGTCGTGGTGACGATAATCGGATGCATACTACTCGTAGTGCCGGCAGTCATACTGATGGTCGAAGTTCTGTACAACCACACGATAACGACCGACCTCAGTGGTCTGGCAGAATACATAGGGGCTGTGGCGGCACTGTTCGCCACTGCAGGACTGACCAAGGCATGGTCTGAGAAATATGAGAACCGCGGCGGTGAATTCGCGAACGGAAGCAAAACAGAAACAGAAGAGGAATGAAATATCTTACGCATTTCAGCACGCAAGACGAACACGACGCTTCTTACATATATGGCACAGAGTCATATGAAGAACCTTGGTGTTCCGCGGTGGGCGACGATTACGAGAACACAACATACAATTATCCGCCGTCAATAGTCATGGAACTCTCTGACGGAACCATCAAGAAGATATATGAGAGGAAACTCACGGAGGAAGCGATTGTGTCCGCTGTGTCGTCTTACCGGTCAAGAATAAAGAAGGTGTGGATGTACAGCAACATAGTCGAAATAACCGTGCCCAACAATCCAGGCACACACCCTTTCACGTACGCCGAGAGTCTGTGGATTGACTGTGATATTCCGGCATATTTTTTCTTTAACAGCAATTGTTCGTCCGTGACATTCGCCCCAAACTGCAAAGTCATCGGAAAAATGAGTCTTAGCCAATGTCAAAAACTTACTAAAGTCCACATACCGGCGACTGTCCGAGAAATAAAATACGCCGCATTTTCTCAATGCAACCAATTGGCTTCGGTGCTTATAGACGCGGACAATCTGAAGTTGACAGACGGCGGCACGTTCTCATATTGCCGTGCACTGTCACACGTGAAACTGCCGGAGACGCCATTTGACCCCGCTTCAGGCTCTTCGCAATTCGGGGCATGCCCACAACTTACGCACATCGTCATCCCGCCCACATGGACAACGGTCCCGTTTACGATGCCGGGAATGAAGGTGGACACGAAAAATGTTCTAATGACAGGTTTAAAGAACATCGAGTTTCCCGAAGGAGTGACAGTCATACCGACTCATTTCCTGTTTTATAACAATTCCGTGGAGAAAGTCATATTGCCGTCAACCGTCAAGTCTCTCTCCAAAGGAGAACCGTTCGGAAGATGCTTCAGACTGAAGGAACTTGTGCTGAATGAGGGTCTGGAAACAATAGGGGTGTCGGCCGTGCAATACTGCCCGGCGTTAAAGCGTGTCATAATCCCTTCAACAGTGAAGACAATCGAAGATTTCGCTTTTTATAAAATATCACCGACGGCATATGAGGAAGGCGGTACCCCGCAGAACGAAAATCTGATGCCTGAAGTCTACGAGGCGAACTACAACGGACAATATGAAGTTTTCATGAGATGTGTTGAACCGCCTACTCTGGTCAACGAGAGAGCATTCATTGGCGCGTCGTGCATATATGTCCCGGCAGAATCCGTGGACATATATAAAGAAGCGCCCGTATGGAATTCGGACTCTTTGGCACCCATAAAACCTTTCCCGGCTTGGTTCAGCTGACTTAGGGAAACATATGGATGTTGTCAGTCCATCATAACAAGAAAACCATCTATGACCAAAACTTGTCCATAGATGGTTTTTTACTGTAGTATGCTTGTCTTATGCAGACGCGGTCTCAACAGTCCAGCCGGTAGGTACTCCATTCGTACCTGTCACATTCCAAGTCGCAGCGCTGTTCTTGACGAATGTTCCTGATGACGCGACACCATAAACCCATCCGCTTGTGTATGTTGACGATGGCGTTGTCGTGAACATCGCCTTGATGTAATTCAGTGATGCGCAACCATAGAACATGTTATCGTAGCAACCACCAACCAACGTTGTTGCGGGGAGTTCAGGTGCTGTCGTCAGTGATGTGCAACCATTGAACATGTTGTAGTAGCAACTATCAGCCAACGTAGTGGCAGGAAGCGCAGGCGTAGCGGTTAATGATGTGCAATTTCTGAACATACTTTGGTAACAGCCATTAGTCAACGTTGTCGCCGGCAGTTCAGGTGCAGATGTCAGTGATGTGCAACCACTGAACATGTTACTGTAGCAATTCTCAGCCAACGTGGTCACAGGAAGTATTGGCGCAGATGTCAAACCGCTACAACGAATGAACATGCCATTGTAGCAATCTTGAGCCAACGTTGTCGCAGGAAGCGACGGCGGAGTCGTCAATGATGTGCAGTCTCCAAACATACCCGAATAGCAATTATCAGTCAATGTGGATGCAGGAAGTGTCGCACCAGCATTTACCAACGAACGACAACCACTGAACATCAACTGGTAACAAGCGTCCGCCAAGGTTGTCGCAGGCAGCTCAGGTGCCGCGGTCAATGATGTACAACCATAGAACATTTCGAAATAGCAACTTTGCGCCAACGTTGTCGCGGGAAGTTCTGGTGCTGCGGTCAATGACGTGCAGCCATAGAACATGCTGCCGTAGCATTGCTCAGCCAACGTTGTTGCCGGAAGTGCAGGCGCCGTGGTCAATGACGTGCAACCAGTGAACATGTAATTGTAGCAATAAATTGTCAACGTGGTCGCAGGAAGCGCAGGTGCCGCGGTCAACGATGTGCAATTCGAGAACATGTCGCTGTAGCAATTTTGGGTCAACGTTGTTGCAGGAAGATCAGGTGCTGTCGTCAGTGATTCGCAACTCGAGAACATGCTTCCATAGCAACCAATAGCCAACGTGGTAGCAGGAAGATCTGGAACCGATATTAGTGAATAACACCGACTGAACATGCTGAAGTAGCAACCGTCAGACAACGTTGTCGCAGGAAGAGCAACGTTTTTGGCTGATATTAATCCTTGGCAATTATTGAATAATAAAGCCAATGCAGAGATCTTTCCGGTTAGGTCCCTAACCCCCGCAAAGTTGTCCCCATACAGCAATGAATAAGGGTTACCCATCGCATTAAATGAATTTGAGGAAGAAAAAGTTCCAACCCCCATTGGACCTTCTTTTCCCTCAACAAAATTCAGAACACCCTTGAACATAATTCTATCACCGGCGTTCACTGTTGGTGTGTCAGTGTCTTGTGCAATTTCTGTCCAAGTGTCACCATCGTCTATTGAATATGACAGACCGCTGTTCGAGAAGCTAAACGTTCCGCTCTCAATCGCCTCAAACGTCAAATACTTCTCGTCCCATCCCTTGTTGTATGTCACAAGTTTCGAGTTGTCGTCCACGTACGCCACCCATGGTTCTTTATACTCACCACCCACATAGGCGCGGGCTGTGTCATGGGCGGATTTTGTTTTGAATAAACGTATATATTCCATTCTTGTGTAGTGTTTGTGTCTTCCGGATAAATATCTGTGCGGTCCACCTATGTCCTATTTATGGGAAATAACCTATGTGGCATGAAAAGAAGAATAAGACTGACAGAATCGGACCTTAGAGGTCTGGTTGAAGAATCAATCAGGAAGATACTGCGTGAGGGCATATTCGACCCCGACGACGGTGACAACGACATATTTGACGTCAGGCGGACAGGAAAATACCGCGTTACCTGGGATTTCATCAAGAATGTGGGATATCACGACTGGGAAGACATTGATTGGGGAGACGAGGTCGTAAACTCAAAGGAAGAAGCGCAATCTTTGGTCGATGAACTGAAGCGTAAATACAGCGGGCAAGGCGTTTTCGCAAAGCAATTCCGTATCGAGCGACTGATCATAACACTTTCCGACGACAGATGGGACACGGTGTTGGACATGTCAAACGGATATGTTGGTTCAAAGAGAGAAGACCGGTAATGAAAAGGACAATAGAGTAGCAAGAAATATGGGCGAAACTACAAGTCTCGCCCATTTCTGTCCTCTGTTTTGTCTATAGCGTGTTGACAGGAAGCATCCCCTCCTTACTGATGTCACCCGTGTACCAATAGTTTATCACTGCCTTGAGGAACTTCCTGCGGTCCGAGTCGTTCTTGATTATGTCCCCGAAATGGTCGTCAAGCAGCGAGAGAAGCTCTTCACCGTTCATCGCTTTGAGCGCCTGTCCGTCGCTCATCATCACGGCAGTCGCCTTCTTGACTGGCATTCCGTCGGCGTCTATGTCGTACTGCTTGTCCCTGACGAACATGCTGTCAAGGTATCTCTTCACCTTGAGCACCTGCGCCCTTAACGGGTGGAACGACTCGTTCAGCACACCCCTTCTGACGCATTTCGCTGACTCCTCGCTCAATATGACAATCTTTCCCATTTCTTTCCCTTTTTCACAATAATTAGTGGGGAAAAATCTTTCATCATCAAATTAAGGGGACAATATACGCGTTCATTGTAATAGTTATTAATAAAATAATGAATTAAGCACATTTCATAATATGAAACAAATAATAAGATTAACCGAATCAGACCTTCACAGAATCGTGAAAGAGTCGGTAAAAAGAATAATCAGGGAGAATTCTGAGTATCCAAATTGGGGAGAACGGTCTCAAACAGAGATGGGTAAAAATGTTGATCCGCGTAAAGTTGATGGTCTTAGGAAATATTGGGCAAGCAAAGGGTTATCAGGCGAAGAACTAGAAAGAAAAGTTCAAACTATTTTGCATAACCAATCCGGTATTGGTACTAGGCACTAATCCAATGGACTTGTTGAACATATTGGCGAATCGTTCTGATTCGCTAATTTTTTATCAAGTATATTGTTTTTTTTCCAAATTAATTCGCTACCTTTGCGGCATGGAAAGAAATATGGCGGTGCAGGTGGCTAACCTGCTGTACAAGATTGAAAGATGCGAGGATGTCGCCTCGGAGATTAGTCTCGTGGACGCTTGCGACGACAATGTGGTCAAGGGAATACTGTCAGAGGCAGTGGAGAAGTTGAACGAATACAAGGAAAAACTTCTCTCCGAGCTGGACGGAATTTGAGTTGGCGTCATCCCTGATATTTATCTGTGGCGGTGGACAAAATCACCGCCGCGGATTTTTTATGGTTATACTTATAGACCACGGACACGGAAAGAACACTCCGGGCAAATACTCACCGAAGGTTGACGGAACAGGAATCAAGGGTGACGCGATAGAGGACGGAAGGTTCAGGGAGTACCGCTACAACAGGATAATAGCGAACGACCTGTGCGACATACTCAAGTCGTTCGGTTACGACGCGAGGATCGTCGCCCCCGAGGAGAACGACATATCCCTCAAGGAGAGGGTGAGAAGAATCAACAAGGTGTGCGACAAGGAAGGCGCGGGAAACGTCGTGATGGTAAGCATCCACGTCAACGCGCACGGCGACGCGTCCGAGTGGACGAGCGCAAGGGGATGGACCATATGGACGACAAGGGGGCAGAACAACTCAGACAAACTCGCCGACATGATTTACAAGCGCGCCGAAAAGAGGTTCAAGGAGGACGGAATGACGTTGCGCAAGGAGATGTCTGACGGAGACCCCGACTGGGAGAGCGACTTCTACATCATCCATAAATCGAAATGCCCGTGCTGCCTCACGGAGAACTTCTTCATGACGAACAAGGATGACGTGAAGTACCTGCTTTCAGACCTCGGCCAGCACCAGATAGTCAGGGCGCATGTCGAGGGCATACTTGACTGGGTGTCCTACAAACTCGGAAAGCGGCAATGATGCGCCTCGTCTCCGACAAAGGCCGATGGGCCAAGCTGGACAACTCGATGATATTCAGCAACGTCATCTATCTCACCGAAAGGAATGACGCCCTGTCGTACCATCTCATCGACGACAACGGGAAAGAAATAAGGTTGAACTCCACCGTGTTCGACTACATAGTGGACGAAAACGAAGACAACAAAAGAAACAAGCAATGATATATATCCATCTTTACGGAACTGCCGCCGAACACGACGCGGTGTATCACGGCCCGTCCTACGAAGAGCCTTGGCTGGCGCTTCAGTCGGACACGGACACCGTCACTTACAACAGTCCGCACACGCCGGCCGACGACTACCTGACGTTCTCGGCCATTGAGTCCGGGACATTCTCGCTCAGCGCCAACGCGTCGTTCTACAGTGTCGACGACGGGGAAACGTGGACGGAGCTTCCCGCAGGGGAGAGCACTCCGCAGATAAATGCCGGGCAAAAAGTCCTGTGGAAGGCCGAGATAGCGCCGACGTCTTCGGCCGGGGTAGGTACATTCTCCGCGACAGGCGACTTCGACGTGACGGGCAACCCGCTGTCCATGCTGTACGGGGACAACTACAGGGGAGTCCGTGACCTTACAGGCAAAGACCATGCGTTCAAACAGATGTTCAAGAACAACACCCACGTGGTGAACGCGTCAGAAATGTCACTGGCCGCCACGACACTTTCCAGCGGATGCTATGAATCAATGTTCGAGGCGTGCACGTCACTCGTCACCGCACCGGAACTGCCGGCAATGACCGCCACGACACAGTGCTACAAACTCATGTTCGCCACATGCAGGTCACTGCTTAGGACACCTGCGCTTCCGGCGACGACGCTCGCATACGCATGCTACGATGAGATGTTCGCGCAATGCTCTTCACTGACAAGTTCGCCGGAACTGCCGGCGACGCAGATGGCGCAATTATGCTACTACGGTATGTTCTCAGAGTGCTCGTCACTTACGACACCGTCAGTGCTCCACTCGACACAGTTGGAGATAGCTTGCTACTTCGCGATGTACAACAGCACGGCGATAGAGGTGGCCCCGGCGCTTCCGGCGACTTCACTGCCGGAAAGATGCTACATGCTGATGTTCTACGGTTGCCCGAACCTTAGGGTGACGCCTGACATCACCGTGACAGGCGATTTTAAGGAGATGTGCTTCCGACAGATGTACCAGAACTCACCGAACGTGTCGTCTGTCAGGGTCGACGTGGACACGACAATAAGTTATGGGTATGCCCAAGATTGGCTCACAGGATGCGCCCCGACAGGGACGGTGTACTGTAGGTACATAGACACACAAGGCAGTTCGAGCGTCTTGCCGTCAGGCTGGACACAAGCCCCATTGTCATAACAGGTTTAGTCTATATTTATTATCAAAATACTAAAGACAAGATAATATGGGAAGAAAAATACGTTTGACGGAGAGTTCTCTCCGCACCATTATCAGCGAGAGCGTGAGGCGTGTCATTAATGAGATAAAGGGTCCGAGTGACGATGTTCCAAGATCCGAGACTGCCAGACAACTTACGTGGGCGAGTCCGACTCGCAAACAGAGTGAATCGTTCGTTAATTTGGGCAATGAATACGTCAGACGCGGTCTTGAAAAGAGCCATTTGCGTGACAGGTGGAACGCGAAATACGGTGAGATTGGCGAAATGACCCCTAAGGGATTCATTTACTTGCGAAATGATTGGGCTAAACGTCTTGGCTGCGATGTGCTTTCTGTGACATGGTTCGGCAATACTGCAGATGATTTCCAGCTGGCCGCAAAGATGCGACGCAAGTTGGCGGAGTGGGACGCCAATGGGGTTCTCCCAAAGGGAGCCGTCATGCTGCTCAACAAAATTCAGGACTACATTTAAGTTAAAACAAGATTGGCTCACAGCGTCTTGCCGTCAGTCTGGACGCATGCCCCAATGTCACAGGATATCTTCCGAAACAAAACCTTTCCACTATTTATCATAAAACCAAAGCACAATGGCGAAAAGAACGATCAAACTTACCGAAAGCGCGCTCAGAAGAATCATCACAGAATCAGTGAGGCGCGCCATATATGAGGCCGAGGAAGGGAAAGACTCTTCATCAGAGGAAAACGTACCCGATGACATCATACAGGACACCAAGGAAATCGAGGGGATGATTGAGGATGTCAAGGAAGAGATGCGCCGTCTGAGGAAAGGGAAAAAAATGGATGTGAAGAAATTCAGCGAACTGCGAGCACAACTCGACAAACTCATGGCGAAGGTCGGGAAAAACCCGGTCAAACACCTTGCGCAGGGTGTCGGAACTGACTTGACCAAGGGAGGGACAATGAGCAAGCGCCGCGGACTCCGTGATATGGAAGTGGCGAAGGACGCGTTCCGTGAATTCACGCAAAGCGCAGCGATAGACAACAACCTTAAGGATCTCGGCGCAGGTTAACATATTGTGCCCAATTACCCAAAAGGAATCCTCCGTCATGATGAATGGCGGCGGATTTTTTTTTTTAGTTTAACAAAATTTAACCATACTTTCTTTGTGATTCTATGTTTTTTTGGTACCTTTGCGCATATAAAAGAAAGTTTTAAAGAAAATTCAGATGCTAAACTTGTTCCGTTTTATCGCCGCTATCATGGTCGCTATGGCTGTGAGTTCGCTGCTGTTCATGGAGTCTTGGTTCACGTGGCGCATATGGGTGGTCTTGTCGGTGTTCTTCGGCTTGATATACATTATGTTCTGCATCCATCAGGACAACCTTCAGACACTCGGTAAGTCGATCATATCGTCAATGTCCGAAGTGATACGGCATTTCGACAGTGTATTAACAGTAAAAAAGACCAAAAAATGACAAAACTTTGCTTTTTGGACGTGGAGACGACCGGCACAAACCCGGCACGGTGCGCCATCCATCAAATAAGCGGCAGTATTTATGTCGACGGTGAGTTCAAGGAGTCTTTCGACTACCACGTGCGCCCGTTCGAAGGCGCAGAAATAAACCAAGACGCCCTTGATGTCGGCGGCCTGACGACAGAGACGCTGATGTCATACCCTCCGCATGAGGAGGTATTCCGCAGTTTTGTGGCGATGCTGTCGAAATACGTGAACCGCTACGACCGCAAGGACAAGTTCCACATGGTGGGTTACAACTGTCAGTCGTTCGACTCACAATTCATGCGCAATTTTTTCCTTGTCAACGGTGACCCGTACTACGGTTCTTGGTTTTGGCCGGACACAATAGACGTCATGATCCTCGCGTCAGCGAAACTCATCGAAAAACGGAGCGAGATGCCGAATTTCAGGCTGTCCACTGTGGCGTCGTTCTTGGGCATAACGTTGGACGAGTCGAAACTCCATGACTCTTCATACGACATCAAGCTCACCGAAGAGGTGTACAAAAATGTGTGCCAATGACAAAAGTTGACGAGGTGCTGTGTTGGATAGTTGCGATACTACTTGTCGTTCTATTGATTTGTCTCATAGTGACCGGCGTGACAGGCAAAGAAACTATTTTCAATTTATATCAACAGCCAACAGTGATGAAAACAATTAGACTACCAAAGGACACCTTGCCGTCCGAAGACATTTCGGCTTTAGGGGCAATCGAGCGCTTTTGCAAAAGACTAAGCGATGAGTCACGGACCGAACCGTTAGTCAATGCGGAGGAGGCGGCACATGAACTGCTTTCACGTCACCGGGTGACTGCTTCTGAATATTCTGACGTTTTCAAGGAAATTATCGGACGGTCGTGGACGTTGAAGAGGGGCGGACGTATTGTCGGCCACTTCAACGCACAGGAAAACACCCACGTTAACAACCCCACATTAGACATACTGTTCGTCGACGCGTCGTCGGTCAGGATTCCAATCGAGATGACGATGAATGTCAGCAGACTGTCCGACTATGGGGACACGCTCGTGGAGATAACGAACAAGGAGTTCTCGGAACTTTGCCACAAAAGTGTAGACGGATATTTAGCGAGAAAAAAAATCACGGGTTAAGTTTTTTTAACTTGAAATGTTTCAGTAATTCCATTTCTTTTATTACCTTACACCGTCATTCAGGCAGAATGGCGGTTTTTATATGTTAAACCATTCAAGACAAAACAAAGACATGAAAGAGAACGAAAAAAAAGGAATGTTCCACAAGGTTGTGGACCTGCTGTGCGGCAGTCACGTTAACGACACGGTGAACGCAATGGACGCGTTCATGCGCACCAAGTATGGGGACATCAAGTCTCCGCAACAGTACATCGAGGTGGCACAGCGTCACATCAAGCGAATGATCATGACGCGCATCAGTCCGGAAAGTTACAACACTGACGAACCTCGTTTCCGTTCGTACTGCTGCGTGGTGGACTTTGACCCTGAGATGTCTGAGCACATCCCGGAGATATTTGCCCCTTTCGTCGAATCCGGATTCAACATCGTCAAACTTTCAGGACGGATTGCGGAGGTCGGCAGCGAGGAACTGTACCTGATATCGTGGGACAAGCGAGCGTGAAACCATAATATTTATTAGGAAACAAATCAAGTGAACACATGTACGACAAGTTAAAGAACATCATCAGCGAGGCGGTGCGAGATGCCGTGAATGAGACCTCTCGCAGACAAAAGGCCCAACAGGCGATTCAGGGGAAGAACCGCAGGGTGAAGACTATCGGCATAGTATCAGCACAGAACCCGATGGGTTCGGACGGTAGCGACCTCCCATCGGACTACAACAAGAAGTCACACGAAGAACTGTTGGACTTGTTGAAAAACGGACAGTACAGGTTCTATGTCACGGACGGAATGTATGGCTCGTCCGAAACTAGTGTCATGGTTTTCAACATATCTCGCGACGAACTCATAAAATTGGCATACATGTTCAATCAGGAATCGGCGATTTTCGTCGACATGACCAACGGGGACGATGTGTCGTACCAATATTGGGAAGGCGATGACCACAATTCACCGCTGAAACTTCAGCGAGAGGAGCATGAGATTGTCGATGCCACCAATGACCGTGATTTCTATACAAAGATATCGCGCAAATTCAAGTTCCGCATCCCGTTCTTCGAATGCGTGGAGTCGTATTATGACCTCATTGAAGCACGAACATCGCAATATGATGTCGACCGACTGATTACCGAGTGTGTCGAACCCGGATGGAGCGGAAAGCACAGGTATTTCTGCAGGGGAAAATTACATGGTAAATTGAGATGAGATATTTTTCCGCCACAAGGGATAATGTTTCGGAACCAAATGCGCTGAGAGTTCATTCTATGATGAGGTTTGGATATTCATCGGTGACTACTAAACATATCAAAATTATTTCCAAATGAAAAAGACAACATATTTGCAAGAAAGTGATTTGCAACGCATCATACACAAAACCGTTAAAACGGCACTGCATGAAATGTATGAGCACCGCATTGACGAGGTGCGCAACTTCAACAATGTGGTTCGCGCCACAAAGCAGCGCATTAACGAAAGCAATATCAACAGGATGCTGCAATGGCTGAAGGATTGTGACTGCGCATTCATCAGTGCCTTCCGCAGTGAGTTGAAAGACATTAGAGACAAAAAGGCGACTTATCTCGGTCATAACAAGGACTGGGTGGTGGGCAAGCGTTTTACCCATGAGGAAAACCGTCAGAAAAACAAGATGATGGTGACGGAACTGTTGCAGTTAGGATATGGTGTAACCAAAATAAAGGGTGTCTACCCCGAAGGGATGACCGATGAGTCTTCTGAGGAATCATACTTGGTTGTCAACCGTGATGATGACAGTAATTTCTTGGACAATTTATTGCGCATTGCCGAGTATTACAACCAAGATTCCATTTACTACAAGGAAAAAGGTAAAACTAAGGGAAATTTGATAGGCACAAACAATTGCGAAGTCCCTGGGTGGCATCAGAAAGGTGAAAACAATGAGTTGCATATCGACACCGCCTCAAACTACATGTCAAGGATGGGCAACAAAGCGTTTTCTTTTGTGGGAGACAACGCAGAGAAGGTCGGAAGCAGGAAAGATGCGATGGACAGTATTGAACGTGACCGAGGAACTGACGACGAATGGCGTCAAAGGTACTGGCGTGACAATGACGGAACATCGTTCAGCGGACGCAAGAACAACAGAAAACGCAGCATCGGAGAAGCGCTTGATTTCTGGCAGAATATGGTTGCCGGCAGGATGCTAATCAAGGAAGATATCCATCCTTTGACGAGAAAGGAGATGGGCGAGTATCTTCGGTCGATGAGATGACGTACTGAAACATGGTCCGTCACAACTCGAATGAAATAACGCAAAACTAAACCGAACGAACATGTTCAACTGCAAGGAATGTTGCTGCGACTGCAAGTGCCACGAGGAACTTACAACCATATACTCGAGCGAATCAATACAAGCGCTTGAGACGCTCATGCGATGTGTGCTCTCAATATTCGACTGCGAGGGCAGAAAACTTGAGGACATCATCCGATACGGCGTCTTCTGCCGTGCGGACACGTACGCCAACTTCACCGGATGGGATGATGCTCCGCAAGACCTTGACATACCGGACATAATGACGGCCGACTGCTCAAGGCCATGCGAGAGGATATGTTATGTCAACAAGGTGATAGAGTCAATACTCAACGGAGATATCGAGAAACCTGAATGGATGATTTACGTGGAGATGAACGACGCATGTGAGGGTGTCCAGCCTTCCACCTTCCTGTACATCACGCCGGTCGACGAGAAGTACAGATGTCTGTCCGACAGTCTCGTGGACTTCCTTTACTCGCCGAATAAACTGACAACAATGATCGAGCATGAAGAATGTTGAGAATATCACCCGACTGATAACTGAATCAGTCATCGACGGACTGAACCGTCAGTGGCGGAGAGAGAACCCGAACTTCGGCCAAGAGCCGGACTACGGGAAGGCCGCCAATTTGGTCCGAAGTATAGGTGAAAAAATCTTAGGCGACAAGGTGATAGGGATGTATTTCTCCGAACCTTCGAACTCAATCGACGATCTTCACGACCTTGTCGAAAACGAGGTTGATGACCTGATTCCGTACGACGACGACATCGAAGTGTGGAATTTGCTCACTTCTGACGCTGTGAGGCACGCTGAAATGGTCAACAGCATATTCTGGGCGTGCATGAAAAAATACAGAGGCGATGAGCGTCCTTCTGTGGATTCGCTAAGAGGGGATATTGACCGCCTCAACAACCGTATGGCCACAGACGACATGTATGGGGACAAGGCGAGACAATCCAAATACAATGTCATAGGACACGTGAGGAACAATGACAGCTACACTTACGGGAAGTGGAAGGACAGCGGAGAGAAAGAACCGATGTTCGACTTTGCGAGAAGAAGTTACAGCAAGATGTTCGGAAAAGATTAGGGGCGCATACGGAAATATGCGAAGAATGGGCGACCGGTGACGGTTGCCCATTTGCTTTTGGCGTATAGTTCACAAAAAAAAGAGCACCGAATTTCTTCGGTGCCCATTATCATCCCATCCTAACGCTCGCTGATACCCTTAATCCTACTAGCATAGTTCGTGTAAGCACTCTTGTAGGCTTCAATAGCCGAATCAGGAACATATATCGGGAATGTAAAAGAAGTGGAGCCTAGCGAGTTTGATGCATTGCCTAATGTTGGTGGCGATACGCTGCGCAATACTAAATATCGTAATGCAGTATTTATGCAGCTAGTCCCTATAGAAGTAACACTACTCGGTATATCTAGGTGGTCTAAAATATAATACCCATCAAATGCAGAATTTCCAATAGCCGTAATCGTGCTTGGTAAAATTATATTTTCTAACGATTGACAATATGAACCAATTCCATTAAAAGCGCCAGTAATATTATCTGGTATAACTATTTTTCGCAGGGATTTACAGTAGTAGCATAAGCCAGAGCCTAAATTAGTAATCCCATTGCCGATTACCAGTTCTTGTAACTTATAACAGTTTGCAAATACTGAATTTCCAAGAGAAGTTACTGAATCAGGAATTACTACTGACGTAACACTAGAATCCCCAAAAGCATAGTTATTAATAGACACTACGCTATTAGGAATATTTATTTCCTTTAATGACCGACAGTTATAAAAGCAAAAATCAGGAATGTCAGCATAATTTGAAAGCTGTACGTTCTCTAATGACAGAGAATCTCGTATTGCCTCGCTTCCAAGTGATGTAACGCTATTTGGTATAGTAATTTTTTTAAGTGCGTAACAGTACCTAAACGCACCTGAGCCAAAAGTTGTAATAGTATTAGGCAGTGATATTTTTACTAGAGAAAAACAATTCTCAGCAAAGTTACTTGGCAGTGCTGTGATACTAGGAGGAAGTACTAATGCTTTTAAATGTGTACATCGCCAAAATTTACATGTCCCTATATTATTAGAAAGTGTTATAGTACGAAGCCTTCCGAGCATCCCAAATGGATTATTCTCAGCAGCTACATTTTTCCCGATATTGATTGCTATTACAGAATTTCTATCATTATCAGTTGAACTAGACCTCCCTCCTATCATTATAGTAAAATTATATGGTGAGTATGGAATTGTTAAAGTACAATTATCCTCAGGCAATAAAGATATTATATATGTTCCAGCTAATGTATAACTATGTGTGATAGTAATAGTTGTACTAGAACCTGTCTCCACAGGGCTTCCATCACCCCAATTAATAGTTACTCCGTTAGTTTTACTTTGCGTAAAATATAAGTAGAAGGTACTTTTATTATCAGTCAAGTTTATTGTGATCCTTGTAGCACCATCATCAGTAGTATACATTTGGCCTATAATTAGACCTTTGTGGTCAGCCATATAGGTTTTTGCCTCACTCAGTGTCCAGTTCCAACCTTGTGAAACCAGTCCATCTGCCGTGTGGTCAGGATTATCAGGGAACGCAGCAAGATTAGCAAACTCAGCAGCAGAGTACGAGGCAACAATCGTGCCATCATAGTCGATAAACTCAACATCATTTGATTCAACAGTGCCGCTACCACCCTGCTCAATACTGTCAACCAAATCAGCATAACCATCTAACTTAGTACTACTAGGAACAGTAACACCTTTATTTTCTATAGCAGTTTTTAAATCTGCTTTTGCCGTTTGTATTCGGCTTATCTCACTTGCTATACTCATAATCAAATTCTTGCTAATAAGGTTTCTACGTTACCTATCGCATCATCTATCGCCTTAATGGCAACATTCAATGTAGTGTTGTTAGTCACTACATTTCCACTAGTGCCCGTGTACTTCACCTCGCCACCATTGTATGTGGGCTTAGTGCTATTCTTCGCCCAACTTGGAACTGTGCTGTCTACTATCGTGTAGTCAGTTCCGTTTAAAGTTACTTTATCTATGTTTGCCATAATTCATAATTGTTAATTTACAATGATAGGACCATCTCCACCTGGCCCGCTGCCTGGGGCTGAAACTGTTATAACTATATTCCCACTTACACTTTGTATGCTGAATGACGTTGATGTTGAAACCGTAGTTCCACCCATAGTTGTAGTGCAAGTGCTACCTCCTGCTGCACTAACAACAATATTTAAAATGTCACCAGAGTTAACCTCTAATGGGAAATTCGATGCTGAATAGGTGAAATCGTTGATTTTTACACTTGGACGCAACAAATCTCCATCAGATAAACTTATTGTATATTTCGTACTTCCACCACCAATTACTAGTGCAGTTTTGCTTGAATTGTATTCAATGTTTGCAGAACCACCCCCACCTTGTATGGAGATGTTCCCACTACCCAACAAGCTTTCGTTGTTGATGGTCTTCAAGTTAGTGCCACTAACCAAGGTAGCTTGCTTGCCATTTAAAGCGGTATTCACCTCCGTCTTAGTGTAGTAGTTTGTCAAGTCAGCACCAGTACTACCAGTCCATATCCTAATACCAGTACCATCGTGATAATACACAGGATGATGAGGCACTAGCTCAATATTGGTAGCGCTGTATGCCACGCCTAAATAGATATATATTTTACCGTCATTAGTTGTAGGCAACGCCTGTACAATGGGAGTGTCCGCATCCATTATAGCAGAGCCGTCGGTCTGGGGGGCACATTTAAGATATACAGGCGCTTCTACTGTTAAAGTTAATGCCGCACCTGTTCTGTTGAAAGAGTAACCTAATGCGAAATTATATTGGTCCCATATGGTAGTCGCGGCTAAATTAGCGCCGGCGGTATAGCTTGTACTAGCTGAAGTATAAACAATCCTACCAAACGGGTCAATAGGTCTTTGGTTAACAGGTCTTGCTGATGTGGCGTTGTTAGTGCTATTAACTGATGCGGGAACCCATTTTGTGCCGTCTGCTGATGTGAAATATATCTTATAATATCTGGCAGTATCTGAGACATTCATCACTGTCTTATCGGTTCTCAACAGATAACCAGTGGTGTTAGTATTAGCATCATAACCTCTATAGCATATCCAGCATCCACCCTCCACTCGTGTTTCATCATACACAAACAGCATTGTATAATTGGCATTGAATATAGTGGTGTCACGAGTAGCGGCCGCCATGTTATTGTACACAGGTTTTCCACCCAGTCCATTCACATTCAATGTGAAACCTGCTGCTGATGTGACCACACCATTCTCAATCATGCAGCACACACCATCCTCAAGTCTGTCTATGCCGGGGACTGTCGCCGTGAATGCCGTTGAAGTTGAAGTGCTGTCACATCTGCCGAATGGAATACCGGTGGTTCGGACGGTGTCATTGCTGTCTATCGCTATACCGTCACCTGCAGTAAGAGCATCTTGTTTGCCTCTTATTGAGAGAACGTCAGTGACAACACCGGACCCGTCGGTAACAGTGAACGCTTCATTGTCTTTAAGTTTGATGTTCATTCTTTTGTCATCGTTTTCTTCTACATAAATAGGTAGGCAATGATATTGGTGTTATATGTATTTTTGCACAAAATTTCACACATGATATAATGTGCAAAATGCAATAGAAACACAAATCTTAATGATAGTGCCTTCTGCCAACTTATTCCCAATCCAATTCGGTATGTATGATGCTTTCGTGCAAGTTTCCGCACCGGCGACTATTTATATCTGAACAACAAACTTTGGCTTATTATGAGGAAATACAGAATAACAGAATCAAGACTCCGCAATATGATACAGGAGGCCGTGAATGGGGCGTTGAACGACGACTTTCAAACCGAGAGTATTCAGCATGCTTACACAATGGTTGAGAGAGGGTTGAGAAAAATGTTCGGAGGACAAGCGGTGGACGGAAATGGGTTTGATGCCATAACTGTTGACTTAGGCGGAGATGATGAATATTCATCGGACTATGGTTTAGGTTTCCGTGTGAAATTTGAATATGCCACTTTGTAAATTAGGGATCTATATACTTGCAAAATAGTTCAAAAAGATGGAAGACACCATTAACAGAATATTCGATAAGTTAGAAAATGCCGATGTGTCACCAAGTGCAAATTATAGTATGCCTGAATACTATATGCATTGTGCGATACGTGGGAGAGAAAGGGAAAAAAGACTATTGTTCAAATGGTTATCAATGTCTCTTGGAATAGATGCTGATCTAATTAACAAGGTATTTGACGAAAGATATGGTAATGTACAAAATGAATCAAGAAATATGAGGCGAACTATTCAACTTAGAGAATCCGAATTGAAACGGATGATTGCTGAAACTATCAGAAGTATAGTGAATGAAAATAGTTTTCACAGAGGATATAAAGCAGGCAGAAACTTGGATGTTTTACACACAACGGATGGCACTTATAGAGATGAAGATATTTTTTCGTGTCTTGCAGAATTAAAGAGTAAATTAAAACAAGCTGAGGCAAGAGCAAAAATGCCTCAATATGGCAATGAAGGCGAAGCACGAAATTATCTTGTTGCTGCTATACGTGGTCTTCAAGATTTTATAAATTGCCATTATTAAGTCACCTCACACAATCTTAATTCACACCAAGTGACAATCAGTCCAACAAACATACGAAACATATGGGCGAGCCAATCAAGGTTCGCCCATTTTTCTTGTGTTTCAACGGAACACATCTACTGTTCCTGATTTGGATATGTCTCTCCGTCCTTAAGTCTGCGACCGAGCCCGATGTTGATGACAATGTCGTTCTCAGGCGCGCCCAATGACGGGTCGCCACGTTGGACGGACAGTGTGTCTATGGTGAACTTCATTGTCGTCTTGGTATATCCTCTTCTGAAGTTCACCGTCGACTGTGTGATTTGGCATCCACTGACACATTCCTTGCCGTCCTTCTGGCATATTCTCGTTTCTTTCTTACCGGAAGGCATGGCATATGGGCACACAAGTCCGAGACCCTTTATTCTTTTGCAGTTATACGGTTTGAGTTCGCGGTACTCCACATTCTTCTCGCCGTTCTCTATTTTGTCGTACCACACGCGCTTGAGGACAAGTTCTATAGTCCCCCATTTCTGTTGTTTGTTTTCGTTGGTCATGATGTCATCATTCAGTTGTTACAATGTATAATGTCAGTTTTGTGTCATTGTCCAACGGCTCGATGAATTTCTCGTAGAAATCATATGGCCATTTGTCCTCGTTCGCCCGGTTGAAACTGTATGCTTTCACCTTTTCGCTGTCCTGCGCGTCGATAAAGAAGTGGCAGAAGAATGCGGTTGACCTTGTGGCATAGTCGTCAGCGTCATAGAATCGTGCGAAATAGTCAGTGTGGAACGCCATCTGTTCAACCCATCTCCGTTCTTGGTCAGTCTGCGGTTCATCGCCGTCAACACAGACATTCCACAGTCTTTTGTGCACGTCATAGTGGTTGAGGTGCATCTGTTCCCAATCTATGTCGCCCTTTTTCGCAGAGTATGCCTTCGAACCGTCAAGAAGCATGAACGGACCGACAAGAAGGTCTTCGGTGCTGAATTTCTCGTGCTCTTTGGCTTGGTTCTCGACCTTGGAATACAGATAATTCTCATTTTCAGTCGTCAGCGCGTTGCCGTCTTCGTCATACCGGCACTTGAGTTTCTTCAGTTCTTCTGCGACATAGACACATCGCTCTTTGTCGTCCATGTCAGTCAGTTTCCGCACGAGTTTACGGTATTCCGCCGCTTGCTTGTCGCTGATTGGTATTCTCGTGTTCATCAGCAGGCACTCCACATTCAACGCTATTGACTGCGTGATGTCATGTGCAATGCCTGTTGTCATCGCGACATGCTCTTTGGACTCAGACTCTTTGGCGAACTTCATGACAGCGTTGTCAGGATCCGCGTCCCCTCTTGTCGCCGCGAGCAGTATCTTAATCTGTCTCATGTGTGCCGCCGTTTATCACAAAATCTCCGATGTTCTCTGCGATGTACTTCGCCTTGACGGACAATACCGCCATTACCATGTCTTCACGGAATTCGTTGGGGTTGTCGCTCATGTAGGTGCTTAGTGGATTCCATCGTGCCCTTTTTGCCGCGACGCTCTTTGCCACGCTTTGGCGTGGCGTGTCTTCTGGATGCTTGATAGCGAAACCGACACACAAGTGTTTCCGCAGTTTCGGCATGAGCATGAGACTCTGGTTCGGAGCGGCCTCGGTTTCCACTGCACGGGTGGTGAACACCATGCCGCACACGGTGACAATTCTGTTTCCGTCTTCTGTGGCGACTGAACTGTAATAAAGTTTCGGCGAGAACTTTTTCTGTTTCTCTTGTTTGACCGGGTTTGTATCAACCTTTGACATTGCCGACTTGTCAACCGTCTTGAATTTGCCTGTAAGGTTCCATTCCGCGTCGGTGAATTCGATGACATAACGTTTGTTGACTTTCTTGTCCCCTTTTTTGATGTACCGTATGTCATGAACGACGGCGTTCTTCTGTTTCGAGAGCAACCCGCCATCCACGGTGACCCTCTGTCCTTTTCTGAATTTTGACATATTTGTATCTGTTTTTTATACTACCATATTCTGTTCGCGCATTTTTTCTGCGTATTCACGGAACATCATTCCTGACGCCTTCTCCTTGAAATACGCATATAGTTCCGGGAGTCCGACAGGCTCAAACCCCGACAGTTTTCCGTCAATGCCGACGTCCACCCTCAAGTCTGTTGACTCCTCGTTGTATTTGTCAAGCCTGCCATGGCAGTGTCCATGGACATTCACGCTTCCATAATGCTTGGCCGGCCATGTGACCATAGGATAATGACAAAGGAACACATGGAAGTCCTCTTCAAGGAAATCATAGTTCTTTTTCTTAAAGACGATGTCCTTGAGTTGTACTATCTGTTTGAAATATCCGACAAGATGGTCTGACGACCCGTCATGGTTGCCCAACACAAGGAACTTGTTGCCGTTCAATTTGCCGATAAACTTCTTCACCTTGTCGGCCGAGCCGAATGCGAAGTCCCCGACAATGTACACCGTGTCTTTTTTTGCCACCTTTCTGTTCCACGCGTCGATGACCCATCGGTCATGCGCGTCGACATCATCTACCTCAAAACCGCCATGCTCTGAGCGTGACGGACAGTGTTTCAGAATATTCTTGTGCATGAAGTGTGTGTCGGCCGTAAACCACACTTTTGACATTTGTTCATAATCCATAGATTAAATCAATTTTACGCCGCAAAGATAAAACTTTATATCCACATATGCAAGTTAAAAAAGGTTAAACATTGTCACTGTTGTAATCCATCATTCCGTTTCACCCAAATGTCGCTATTTATTGACAGCATAACAAACTTTAGATTATTATGAGGAAGTACAGAATAACAGAATCAAAACTCCGCAGAATAATACAGGAAGCTGTCAAAGGTGCATGGAATAATGGTCCAAAACGCGAATTGGAGGATGCCGTAGACAACTTGATGGGAGTTATGGCAGGGTTTACGGAGTCACAATTTGGGGATGTCATAACCCAAGAAGAACTGGATGACCTTTACAGAAAACTTAGTGCCGTATCTACGAAAATAAAGAAGTCATATGCTTACGGTCCATACGAAGGAGAACCATATCACTTCGGATATTAACTTGCCTTACACAGTTTCAAATCACCACAAAAAATAACTAAGACATGGCCTGCAGTTGCACAAAAAAGAAGCAGATAACACAACCGAAGAGCATTTCTAAGAATCCTTCGAGAGCACACAAACCGGCACCATCGTCGAGCAGAAGAATCATAAGGAGACCGGCGCGTTGATGTAAAAAAGACGCCACCATCCGGAAGTAACGGGCGGTGGCGTCACAACTAAAACGCAAGTCTAACTAACCTTCTGGTTCTTCTTTGACGAAGTTAGAAGTTATCATGAGCCTTTTGATGAAGTCATTGGTGAGCTCCATGATTTCTTCCGGATCGGTGAATGCCCATCTGTCTGACTTTAACACAAGATAATACCCCTCACCGTCAATGGCCTCTTTCTCACTGCATATGGTGTCCTCTGTCTCTATGGTTATGCTCTGTTCGTCATATTCGTCACTTTTATGGTTGGTGTCGTCCATTTGAACATATGTGATGGACATCTTGCGTATGCCGATGCGGTCGTGCTCAGGCAGGGAGTACGGTATTATTTTCGGTTTCATTGTCCCACGAACTCGTTAAAACGGCAGATCGTCTTCTTCTTGTGACACCGGTTGTGGTGGGGCGACGGTCTTCGCTGCCGGCGCCGATGCCGCCGCTGTCGGCATTACCGTCGGGTTTGCTATCGGCTGTGCCGGTTTTGACGCTGTCTGTGCGGGCTGCTGCTGCTCTCCGTTCCTCTCGCCCGTGCTGATGAACTCGATGTTGTAGGCGGTGATGTCGCGGCCGATCTCTGTGGCGCCTGACTGTGTGGTGTACACACGGTCATGGTATCTACCCTCCACGAACAGCGGTTTGCCCTTGGTGATGTACTTTTTGATGCTGATGGCATTCGGTTGGAAACTTGAAACACGGAACCAATACGTCGTCCCCTCCGGATCCCCGTACTCGTTGTTGGCGAATCTGAACTCAAGGTAGTTCGCCCCGTTCTTTGTCTGTTTGATTTCTGCGTCGGCCACGACACGGCCGATCAATGAAATGTTTCTCATCTTTCTTGTTTATTAAATTGTTCTACATTATCATTAATTGAACCAATAGTCACTGTATTGTTCCTCCTTCATGTCGGGAGTCGGGTCGGTCACTTCGACAGACCGCCCACAGTCGGCGCATCTGAACTGCGTTATTATGCTTCCGTCAACGTCTCTGTATCCCCATTCGTCACCAAACACGTCCGAACAGTCATAGTCATTCTCCCAAATCAGATTGCCCCCACATTTGGGGCATCTCCAAAATTCGCACGGTTCGAACCGACGGTTCGCATTCGCTGGCTCACGGACAGGTATCGCCCCGAGTGACTTCAGTTTCTCGCGTCCGTCCCCACCGAGAAGGAATGCGTCGTTTACCTTCCATCTGCCTCTTGTGTACTCTTCACCGTCCGGGTTGATGTGTGTCTCGTTGACTTTGTATATGAATCGCCCGTATTTCTTTCCGTCATCATATCCGTCCCACTCTATTCCGGTTGTGTCACGAAGTAAACGGATTTGTTCGTCCGTGTTTTTGTTGAGCAGGGAGCGTTTGTCCAGGTATGTTTGTGCCGCCTGCTGTTTTGAGTTCCTCACACAGTCGTTCTGCCTCCAAAGAAGAAACGAATACGCGTCCGTGAATGAACGGCACGGGAACACCTTGGCGTCAAACACGCATAGCTTCTCAGATTTTTCCCGCATACTGTTGAACTTGGCGGTCGCCAACGATGGTATAATCGAACATAACTTAAGCAGTCTGTTGTCAAAATACGGCATGTTCTCCTTCTTGTCGAATGATGTGATGACGAACGTTATCTCGTCGCTCTGCACGTAGGCAAACTTGCATCCGTCCACATTCTCGCACACATACCTGGCGGTTGAGTCCATCAGTCCGATGAACTCGTCACTGAAAGGTTTGTCATACCTGTTCTTTATCATTGTGGAGAAGTTCTTGCCGTCCACCATGACAAGCACATATCCATCCTTGTCAAGCCTTATGTCATAGTGCCTTGCCATAGCGGACATACGATCCTTCAGTGTAAATCCTTTGTTTTCCATATATGTTCATTATTTTTGAACACCGCAAAGTTAGTGAACATTTTTCTAACAACAAAATTAAAAAATGTTAATTCGAAAAGCCACATACCTTCTTACGTTCGTTCCCGTCGTGTATTCTCTCCATCGAACAGATTTTGTCGAGTTCTTCCACGGTGATTTGCGGGTTGTCGCTGAACAATGACTCTATGAGCACCTTCTTGCAGACGTTGTCTATCTCCGCGCCGGTGAAGTCGTATTTTTTGGATATGCCGCCCAGTTCTTCGGGCGAGACGGACTCTATTTTTGACATCCACATCTTGAGTCTCGCCGTGTCTGTCGGTCTGTTGAATTTCATCTTGAAAAGGAAACGCCTTTCAAATGCGGTGTCAAACAAACTGGTCAGGTTGGTCGTTGCGACCATTATGCCGCTGAAGTTTTCTAGCTCGTTCAGGAATATGTTTGTCATCGCGGTCTCCATTTTGTCTACAGAGGTCTCTGATTGTCCGTTTCTTCTGCCAAGTACTGCGTCGGCCTCGTTGAGAAGAAGTATGGGTTTCTTCGCGGATGTTATACACAGTTCCCTGTATTCTTGAAACGCTGCTGCGGCATTCTTCTCGGTTTCCCCCACATATTTGTCCCTCAATGATGACAGGTCGAGAATGATCAGGTCCCTTCCGCTCGCTCTCGCCATCTGTTTGGCGCTTTCAGTCTTCCCAGTCCCCGGCGGACCATAAAACAGCATCGTTATTCCGGTTGACATGTTTTTTGAGGACAGTCGCGTCGTTATCTTTGAATAACCTTCGTCGGACAGTATGAATGATATCCTGTCGTATTGTGACTGTGTCTCGTCGTCAAAATATAATTCCACCTGCGGTATGCTCTTTGCTGCCATTACGTTGCTTCTGGCCAGATCTACGTCTGTCTGTTGGCAATTTAGAGAAGGGAATGCTTTATAGAACGCCCGTGATGGTTCGTACGTGTCGCTGCTCGCCATCCCGTTCTCGCATTTTGGTATGAACCACTCGTTGAACACTTTGCTGTCGGTAATACCCGGTTCAAGGAGTATGTCTTTCGCTTGACGTATAGTCTCAACGACATTGACCTCATATGTCTGATTGCCCGGTCGAAAAGCCGTGTATGTCAGATAAAGCAACGTTCGCACATTTATGTGGTCTTCGTCCTGAACACAGTGATTTATAAAAGTCTTTAGTTCACCGTCACACTCATATCCCATTATCATATGCGTACACATGGAATCGAATGCTTCTTCCTCATGGAAAATGTCCATTTGCTTGTAAAACATGTCAAACAGTCTGCGCAACGTGGTGACTTTTGACAATTTCGGCGACAGTGTGCTGCAAGTTTCGTCGACAAACCATTGATTGAAACAACTGGTGATGGATATTTTTCCCTCTGACCAAAAGAAAACCATCCATTTAAGTTTCAAGTCATTGACAATGCCATTAAGTTCCGGAAACTTGAAGAAATTTGAACTTCCGAGATAGTTTCTTATGCTTTGTATCGTGTTGTGTCCGGCACCGATGACGGACAACAAAACAATCTCTTCGTCTGTAATGTCATCTTTATCGATGTTCCTCCTTATCTCCATTATATGCTCTCTCGCATTATTGACGGCGTTTTCCATTGAACCCGCATTCTGTACTGCAGCATATGTTTCAACTAAAGCGTCAGATATTATTTCACGTTCTTTCTTTTTCATCTTTGTACATTGTGTCTTTTCCGATCAATTTTACATGCCTTGTGTATGTCCACGCCAATATTGACAGACGGTAATCGTCATCAGTGAACATGTACACTTTGTTTTTGTGATATGTGTAGCACTGATCCTCGTGAGGTTCAATTATGACCGTGCCTGGCGCAATCATGATGACTGTTCCCAACTGCCACGTGTCACATCTGTCAGGACAACGGAAAATGACCGCCTCGCCGACTTGGAATTTCGTCTCTATCATATGATGCCGAGTAATGTCTCAGTAATGTCGTCCGTCTTTACCTTCTCGTAAGTCGCGTCGTCCTTCAACCATATCAGTTTCCGGTCAACTATGTCAAGTCCAAGTTGCATCAGCCCTATCTGATACAGTGAAAGCTGTATGGTGTAGCAACTGTATGGCTCGGAGTAGTATCCCATGGATCCAAACGGTTCGTTCATCATCACGTCGTGCGACCTTGAGAATGACTTGTATATGTCCGCGTTTGTCTTGAAGTCGTTGATCGCATATGATATGCCGCCCCTGTACCTGTACGCCAACAGTATGTCAAACGTGCCGGCATAGTTGGTGCGGAGATTTATCTTGTCGTTTATTCCGGTGTATATCATCGCCTCCGGCATCACAGGGTACACGTCACCGTTGGCGAGTATGTCCTCATAATACTTGGACACCGCCTCCTCCTTCGGGCAATAAGGGATAAGATATCCGTCATCTGTGTACTGAAAGACGAGCGACTTCCTCGCCGTTTCCTCCTTGCCGATGAACATGTTCATCATGTTCTCGCCGAAGAAGTGCGTCTTGCTGCCGCAGTGTGTCGCGCGTATGTTGTTCTCGTGCCACTGTTTCGAAAGCTCCTCCTTGGTTATCCCAAGTTTCTCCGCCTTGATTGCGCATTTCTCGTCCCAGTCAACATAAGGCTCGAACGAGTGGACGACGGACGATACGGACGGCAGTTCAATTGTGCCGCCATTCCCGTCGGGTATGTAGTACTTGTGCACGTCCTCGACGAACGTAAGTGCTTTGAACGCATCGATGATGAGTCTGCGCACTTCGCCTATCTCCTTTGGCTCAGGGTTGTCCCGGTATCTTTTCTTTATGTCATATAGATTTATCATCGAATGAATGTAACTAATATATCCTTTCCGTCGTGATTCATTTTTTCACGGCAAAAATAATCGTTTACTTCCGTTTGGGCAAATATATTAACAAGGTTTAACAAAAAAATCCGGCGTTTCCGCCGGATTGTTCACCTATTTTTCAGAACCGTCGTCATTTTTTCGTTCGGAACAGTGTGCGATGATACTGTCCAACGTCCAGTCCCATTTTTTCTCGGAGAAATATTTGATTATTTCATCTGTTGTCGCCTTATGCTGCGGTTGCAGTGTGCTTGAGAACGGATCATACGGTTGCTTGTCGACCAACGAAACGGTAAAGTCACCCTTACACATATAAGTCCCGAGTGTGTACCAGTGACAGTCCGCATCAGTGACGAACAGATTGTACATGTCCGTCTCTCCGCTCTGCACGCACAAAGCGCAGAAAAGGCCATAGTTGGTCGAGCAGTCGATGGTGACCGGACCGTCTGTCCTCACTTCTGTGCAGAAGTATGTCCTGTCGGTCGTGTCGGCGTATATGAATGTGTCTCCGTCGGAAACCGGTATCTTCTCGTATCCTATTGCGGCAAGGAATCGCAACGGGAGTCCGCTGTCACTGTCGCTTCTTCTTAGTTGTATCCTCATGTTTTCTCGATTGTGAAATTATCCGTGTCAAGTATGTACGCGCAGGCGGTGTCGAGCATCTTGAGATTGGCGAACTCAAACGGTTTTCCGTACCGCACTTGTCCGTCCTCGCCGTAATACCCCTGAATGGTGTGGCCGAACACTTGCTTGACACCGTATGCCGGATTGTCCTTGTCGTCATATTCCATCACCGTCTCGTGAATGTCCGCCCATACACACGACGAGAAAGCGTCGTCACCGCCTCTCCATTCGCCCACACTGAAAAGACTCTCAATCCCACGGTCTGTGTCCAACAGTGTGTTGAGCAGACCGGCGGCCTCGTAAAGGTCTGTGCCTTCACTGAACTCTGCGCCTGTTGCCTTTCTGAACCATTCCGGTATCACACCGGCGTGTGTGAACAATACGCCACCCTCACAGTATGCTATCCGGAAACGGTCCTTGTGACTTTCAAACATTTCCTCCATCCTCTCATGGTTCTCACGGTCATATCGGCTGTGATAGCGGGACAGGCTGAGGTAATGCTTGCTGAAATACGGTAGGTCGTGGTTGCCCAAGAGCATAACGACCCTGTCACTGGAACGGTCAGCGTATGACAGTATGTCGCTGAAATTGGTCACGGAGTCCGAGGTCTTGATCCCGTCAAAGCGATACGGGTCGTGGTAGTCGCCAAGGAACACGACCCGTCCGACATCGTCACGTTTGACGGTTTCGCGCCAGAATGTCCTTCCGTGTACGTCAGGTATCACAAGTATCTTCATTTCCCCTCTCCGTATGACTGCTCGGTTTCGATGTCCACAATGCCTGCGTCGATGTCTTTCTGCTCCTTCATCCTGAACGCGTCGCACTTGAGTTTGAAGCATTCAGCCACCTTGTCATTGTCAATACGCACACACACGCCCTCTCTTGGCACCTTGTTTTTGCACATCGGTTCGTTTCTCTCCATCAGCAGTCTCTCGCTGTCGGTTTTCATTGCGGCGAGGAACCGTTCGTGCCAATCCTTGTCGACCGGTATGTCAGGATACATGTCCTTCGCCTTGCCGTGGTACAGAACCGGTATGACCAACGAGCGTTCCGCGAACGTCTTGTCCTTCTTGGCGGTGGCGGCGGTCCATTTCGCGACATCCGTCACGTTCCATTCGGCCTTGCCTCCGTCCTCGCTGTCTACAGTGATGCGGTACGGCATGATTTTGTTTACACCGCTTTCACACCCGTAGTCATATTGTTTCTGTATCATCTTGGACGTACCGCCGACATATCCCACTATTTCGCCGTAAACGGTCATTCCTGCGCTCAAATGCGGCCGGATGATATCATTTATCTCCGCCCACACATCAGTGCCGTAGAAACCGTCTTTTACGTCTTTGTTGATGTACTTGTTCTTTATGGTCGTGCGCGAAGAGTATACGTTGCCATAACCGACGATAAAGTCCTTCGCCTGATGTCTGAGGAACCTCGTGTCGCCGCGTCGTTTCGCCGTCTTGCGCAGTGAGCGGTTGAGTACCTTCTGTGCGGCGTTGAGCACGATCGGTTTTCGTATCTTCACGTTTCCGAAAATGCCACTGGTTCCGTGCAACTTCACCGACACGCATATCTTGTCGTCAGGATTTATCTTCCAGACGTTCTTGTTCAGCTGGTCCGTGTCATAATGGAACGAGAACATGCCGGGGATGATCCGGTCGAACCTCTTCAGTGACTTGTTGCGTTTCGCGCTCTTCCCTCCGCCTGTGTTGTTGGTCTCTCGCACAGGTGGCATGTAGACCTTGATGAACAGTTCTCCGAACACGGTGTCGAACTCTGTTCCGACGTAGTCCTCAAGGTTCACGTTGCCGAACCGCTTGTCCCATTTGACAAGTGACTCCTTGTTGAACAGGAATCCTATCGACGGGCATCCGCGCAGACGTATCATCTTGACCCGTCCGTGCTTGTTGAAGAACCCGACCTTTCGTTTCGCCTCATCAGTCTTGCCTTCAGATATGAGTCGCTCCACTTCTTCGGCGTTCGAGTTCATGGAACGCTCGCTCAGTTCGAACAGATTGTTCGCCCCGAGGAATCCCTTGTGCAGCATCGTTTCGTTCTCTGCGTACACCATGACGTCGCCGGTGCTCACCTCGTCCTTGCGGACGACGACGTCGAAACCGTCGACGACTGTCCTCGCAAGGAAATCCGAACCCTCAATAGGGAACAACTCCCCAATTCTAACCACTGAGGCGCAGTACTCTTTGCGAGCGTCTGCTGAAAGTGAAAACACATTTTTCTCCATCGCGTTTCAATTTGAAGTTCTACAAAATCTCTATGATGTCAGGTTTCTGCCTTCTCTCTCTGTACATGTCAAGCGCAGTGTACCTTATACCTTCTATTTCATTGTCGTAGTGTTGGTGGTAATGTCCGAACACCCACCTCGTCAGAGGGTGTCCGTGCGTCTTCATCCATGACCTGATGGTGTCCATCGTCCCGCCCTCGGCATCCAAGTCCTCCCTTAACGACGGGTCAGCGGCAAACGCATTCTCAAGAAGTTCGCTTGATGGCGGCCGGCAGTCTGACGGGCACGTGTGCGTGCATATGCAGTTGACCCTAATGCCTTCGTCCTCGATACTCCGCAAATCTTCCACCGACATGAACGGTTCCTCGTTCGGCCAGAATGTAGGGATGAATCCTTCAGCGCTGTTATGGTAACGGAGGAACATGTTCCGTCTGCCGGTGTCGCCTACTATCCTGTACTTCCTGTCTATTGAGACCGCGCCGCCTATCATCAGTATGGTGTATCCGTCGGCAGACAACAGAACCGAATAGTCCGGGACCAATATTATGTTATCAAACCCCTTCATTCCATTGTCGCCGTTGAAATATGCCGGATCGTCATGGTTTCCTCTGAACATGTACAGTTTCACGTCCCGCGAGGCAAGTTTCGCGTCCAGTTTGGCGAACATGTTCTCATAATGTGCGCATTTCTCGAAACCAACGCCTATGTCGCCACAAACTATGACGTCGCAGTTTTCGAGGTTTTCAACCACGAACTTTACGAGACCCGTGAAGTTTCCATGTATGTCACCGGTGGCGTATACAGTGCCGTGCGAACTTTTGTATATCATTTATCTTCTACGCTTACAATAATTCGTATCTCGTTGCCTATGAGTTGGTCAAAGAGCGGATGTGACAGGTTCGGATTCGTTGATGTGACACATAAGTCAACAACCTCGTCGTTTTCCACATCAAGTCCATCGCCAAGCACAAAAA
>Ga0247610_10000219_pt1 | contig 92721 bp, 56 predicted proteins | sample 174DNAGHGhighgp2_FD_193483 | JGI IMG/M metagenome (GOLD analysis project Ga0247610, IMG submission 193483) | Sheep rumen microbial communities from Palmerston North, Manawatu-Wanganui, New Zealand - 1742 DNA GHGhigh gp2 | ecosystem: Host-associated > Mammals > Digestive system > Stomach > Rumen... | reverse complement strand
GCTACAAAAGAAGAAAAAAATATATTAGAATCACAATACAATATTTATCCATATGATATAATCACTTTATCTATTGAGAGAATATTTATGGATAAATTATTTGCTGCAGAACATTATCATAGAATAAATAAATTATTCGATTTGTCAAAGCATCTTTATGATTTATCAGTATTACTAAATGATGAAAGAATAGTAAATTTTATCAATTCAAAAGATAAATTGAATGAATTATTAAATATACAATTAGCTGAAGAAGAAAGTAGATTTGGTGGTATTTCTGATTTTAATTCTTTTAATGATTTGTCTTTTGTGAAGAATTTAAATAATAAAGAGTTTGAAAAGAGTTTTAATCAAATGCAATCAATTTATATATTTAATGAAGCAGATAAAGTATTGTTCAAAGATGTTTTAATTGGCATATATAATTTATTTGATAAATTAATTGAATAACCATAGGTTGTATGTATCCGAACCATTTTTAAGAAAATGGCTTAATACCATAAAGTGGTTCCGGGTGCTCCTACGAATGGTTCACCATCTTAATAAATCAAGTCTCAGTTAATTCTGAGGCTTTTTTATCTTAGACGTTTTTTAAAAAATCAAACAAAATATATTGACTTAAAAAAACTATAGTGATACTATATATAAATATCTAGCAATCCTACTAAAACACTAGGATAACGTAAAAGAAGGAAATATTCCTGCTTGGCCCAAATCTAGATGAATGGAATAGTCCACATAAAAGAGATAAGAAAATATACAAATAAGATTTAAATATAAAGGTAGGTTATTATAGATGGAAATAATAACATATAATTTTGAAGAAAGTCTAAAAGAAGCTTTCATCGAAATGAATAAGGCATGGATAATTAGAGATTATATTTTAGAGGAAGAAGATATAAGAGTGTTATCTAATATTGATAATGCAATAAAAAATGGTTCTAAAATATATTTTGCATTATATAAAGGTATTCCTATTTCGACATTAATGTTAATTAATTTAGGTAACAATATTTATGAATTAGCTAAATTTGCAACTAAAGAAGGATATGAGAATTTAGGGGCAGGATCTAGTGTGTTAAAATATGCCTTAAATGATGCAAAAAAATTTGCTAATAAGATAATTATTGCGACAAATAAAAAATGTTTAAGCGCAATTCATTTATATAAAAAATATGGATTTGTTGAATTAAAACAAATTAAATCATTTGGTTTTTCATCTAGTAGAGTAGATATTTGTTTTGAACTTGATTTATAAGGAGGATTATTAAAAGAATTTTTAAAATTAATATCTTTTGATGAATTATGCGCAATTTTAAGTAGTGAATGTGGTCATTTAATTAATTCAGAAAGAATTTCAAATGCATATAAGAGTAAAACAAAAGAAAATATAGATAAGGATACAGTTACAAGATATATAAATTTTTTTTGTCGATGCTTTTTTATTGAATCCTGTTGAACGATATGATGTAAAAGGAAAAAAATAGAATTGGTGCATTAAGTGTAGATTAGCATTTTATATGAAACTAATAATAAATAATATTATCAAAATAAATGAAGAAAGTCCTTCAAATAATTTGACTATATTTTAGCCATTTTAAATGAAGGACTTTTATGTTATCATAATAATAATAAAAGTAGTTGAAGCCATATATCTTTAAAAGATCAAATTCAAAAAATTATAGTTATAAATAAACCAATAAACGAGATGCGTGATTTAAATGGTTTTACAATTATTGGAATAACTGATTTCTTATTAAGATTTATTAAATAGAGTTATTTGGACTACTATACGAGGAGTTTTGAAAATGGATAAATTTTATTATGAGAAACCAATTAAAAAGAAAAGATGAAATAATTGAATTTCTTGATGAATTTAAAAAATATAATTCAAATATAAATGGCTTGGGTGGATTAGATAAAATATATGATGGATATACATTTGAGGCTGCATTAGAAAGATGCTTAAAAAAAGAAGATGTAAAATCTTATACAACTTCCAGCAAATGCTTAGGAAAGACCTTATTATTAATCAGAGAAAGTGATAATAGGATTGTTGGAACTATAAATGTTAGATGGAATCTAAATGATGAGATGCTTAAATTTGCTGGCCATATAGGATATGGTGTAAGGCCTACAGAAAGAAGAAAAGGCTATGGCAAGCTTAATCTATACATGGGATTAATTGAAGAACAAAAATTAGGTGTTAAAAGAGTAATGGTATCATGTACTACAGATAATATAGGCTCTAATAAAACGATAATAGCCTTAGGTGGTATATTAGAAAGAACTGAAGTAGATACATATGATAATACAGAATCTAATGTATATTGGATTAATATAGATGAAGCAATAGAAAAATATAATAATATATATGAACAATATATCTTAAAATAATAGATATTAATTCTTTAAAAATATTAATTGGAGGGAGAATAATGAGAAAGAAAAGAGTTATATTATTAAGCTTAAGCTTATTATCAGCTACATTATATAGCTGTAATTCAAATTCTAGCAATAAATATAAAATAGAAAAAATAAACGTATATTACACTAATAGTAATAATAATACCACATGTGATATACGTTATTATAACGATAGCGTAATACCTTATATTTCAATTAAAAATTATAATAAATTATTATATAATGGTAGAACCTATCCTGAGGGAAGAGATAGATTCGATATTAGTAAAAATGGTGATACATATACTATAACTGTTGCTGGAGGATATAGCGCAGTATTTGATGTAAAAAATAATAAAATCGAATCTGACGATTTATGGAATTTTAAAAATACTAATTTAAATGGCTATGGTGACAGTGTATCAGTATCATATGATGGACTTCCTTTCGTAAAAGTAAAGAAAGTAGAATATGATAAGGAACCAGTAAAAACAGTAATAGATTTAAATAAATATAATCTAAAATTATATGGTGATGATAACGATGTATATGTACCAATAGCCTTCGCAAGTGATTTATTTTCTAATGAAAATATCTTACAAGGTGCATATAATAATAAGGACTTATATATTACTAATTTTACTGAAAATGAATCAGTTAATTCATTTGGTAAGAATTATTATGATTCTATATTTTCTGAGCCAATAACTGAAGAATATGCAGAATATGTATATAATGAATTATGCCTTGATTATGATTATTTTGCAGGAAGACCCGGAAGAAGCTCTTTAGAGGCTTATTATGATTTATCTAATGGATTAGATAAGGCTCTTGAATCAAGGGAGCTTGGAAGAACAATAAAGGAATATATAAAGTCAACTGATTTAATAAAAGTTTTAGCAGGTACAACACTATTAGGTCATTTAAGAAATGATGGAGGACATAGTTCCTATAATCCATTAGGCACAATATATTACGATACTGAGGTTCATTATCCTTCATGGTTAACTACTGAGGTAGTTGACGAGGTAACAAGTCTTTTAGTAGAAGAAAAAAATAAAAATTATGAAGAAATAACAAATTCTTGTAAATCAGTAGCTGAGCATAGCTATGTACGTACGGCAAGAAGTGAAATGCTAGGTAAAACTAATGGTGAGCTAAAAGGATTTGATACATACACTAAGGTTGGTGATACTGCATATATCCATATTGATGGCTTTATGGGTGAAATTGCTCTACAAAATGAATGGAATGATTATTATAACGGAAAAAGTGAAGATATTCCTTTTGGCGATGATTTTGGTGGCGCAGTAGGTGCAATGTTCTATGGCGTTACATCAGCATCAGCTGATAGTGATATAAAGCATATAATTATAGATTTAGCCTCAAATACTGGTGGATCTACAGATGAAATGCTTTATATGATTGGTATATTAACAGGTAATACAAAATTATATTATTATAATAGAGTAAGCAATAGATATATAACAGCAACCTATGAATTAGATTTTAATTTAGATAAGGTATTTGATGAAAAAGATGAAGAAATGCTACAACTACTAAATGATAAAGATATTTCTGTATTAACAACTAAAAATGGATTCTCTTGTGGTGGTATATCTCCTGTATATCTACATGATGAAGGATTATTTACAATAGGAGAAGAATGTGGTGGTGGATCATGTTCAATCTATATCCAATATGATGGATATGGAAATCAAAATCGTGTATCATCACCTTCTCAAATAACTACAAAAAATAATATAAGCATTGATGTAGCAAGAAAAACAGTATGTGATTCTACACTTACTTTCCCTGAATTAGATAATGGTCGTAATTATAGTAGCTTATATGATACAAATAAATTAAGAGATTTAATTAATAACCATTATTCTATGTAAAATATATTAAAATTTCCTCCAATAGCTATCAATTTATGATAGTAGATGGAGGATTTTTTTGATAAAAAAGGCCCATATTATGTGACATTGATAGTTTATTATGCTATAATATTTAGTATACTACGTATACTATATTAATTCGATTCTAGGGAGGAAATGAATATGAAGCCAGAAGTATATAGAGGCTCTATCACGAGAGAACAGTTTTTGTTTTTTGAAGTTAAAATTGTTGCAAAACTTATTCTAGAAGAAAAAAACGAAGATGAAATAATACAAACTATAATAGACGAAAACTTATTTCAACTCCCAACAGAAAAAAGTATAAAAAGTATAGCAGTAGGTTGCTATAAAAGAATAAAAGATTTGAATTTAGATATATTAAATATAATTGCCAATTCACCTGCTGAAGAAGCTAGACAAGCAGCTTTATATGCTTTAATGAAATATAATAAGCTTGTTTGGGATTTTATGGTTGATGTTATTGGATTTAAATATTCTACAAAAGATTTATCGTTTGATAAAAGTGATGTAACAAAATTCTTATCACGTTTACAATATGAAAATGAAGATGTTGCAACTTGGTCAGAACAAACAATTAATAAAATTAGATCAGTTTTAATTAAATGTTTAGCTGATTCAGGATTTTTAAATGATATTAAATCTAAAGAATTAAATTATATATTTATATCTCAAGATTTATTAGATTGCATTAGACAAGAAAACGATGAAGAAGTATTACCTTCTTTTAATTATTTTGATTAGAGGTGTCTTATGAATACAATTGAAAGATTAGATAAACTAAAAGAAATGTTTAAAGATAATGATTTCCAATCTAACAAGGGAATATCAAATCAAATTGGAGTATATATATTTGCATATCCCCCAAAAGACCAAATGATGATTGATTCATTTGTTGAACTATTAAAAAATGAAAAGCAATTTAATATAGTTGATTATGATCTTTATTCTTTCTTCTTGAAGAAGTGTGAAGAAAAAAGAATAATAAATCAAATACCTGTATTAGAAGAAAGAAAGGGTAGTGAATTTGTATTAGATCAATTATCTAAGATTGCAACTCCTGAATCTTTCGTAAATTATATGGCTGAAAGAGAGTACAACAAAGGAGATATTATACTAATAACTGGTGTTGGTAAGGTAAATCCATTTATGAGAGTCCATGCAATATTAGAGCATGCTCAAAATAGATTTGTTAATATTCCGATTGTTGTAATGTATCCTGGAAAATATGATGGTCAGGAATTACATTTATTTAATAAATTTAATGCTAATCATTATAGATCATTCAATTTAGTTTAGTTTTGGAGGTAATTGACTTATGAATATTAAAAACATGTTTGAAGCCGATATTAATAGACATATTGATAAGGTTGTAAAAGTAGATCAAAATGCAGAAGATAGATTATATCAAGAAATTACTGAATATGTAATTACTAAAGAAATAAGAAGAAATTTTGGCGATTTCTTTAATGCATACGAAAAATCGATTGATTTCCCTAATGATAATATTGGTGTATGGATTAGTGGTTTCTTTGGAAGTGGTAAATCACATTTTTTAAAAATGCTATCTTATTTATTAACTAATAAAGAAGTAAAAGGTAAAAAAATCTCTGAATACTTCAAAGATAAATTTGATGATCCTATGATGTTTTCAGTTGTTGAAAGATGCTTAAAGAAAAATACTGATTCAATTATGTTTGACGTATCATATGTTGGTCAAACAGCTGGTAAAAAATTAGATTTAGTTTCTGTTTTTGCGAAAGTATTTTATGATTATTTAGGATATTATGGAACTGATTTAAAAGTTGCAAAGTTTGAGAAATTTTTAGATGATCAAGGCAAATATTCATTATTTAAAGAGAATTTTGAAAAAATAAATGGTTCTAGCTGGGCTGATAGTAGAGAAGCATTTGTTTTCTTTGAAGATGATATTGTTAGAGCATATATGGATACAGTTAATTGTTCAGAAAGCCAAGCTCGTAATTGGTTTAATGGAGAAGAAACATCAGATTTAAATATTCAAAAGCTTGGCGATGAATTAGCTAAATATGTTAATTCAAAGGGCAATGACTTTAGATTATTGTTCATGGTAGATGAAATGGGTATGTATGTTGGTGATTCAAATGAAATGGGTTCAACAGACTTACTTGAATCATTAAGAGCAATAGTGCAAGAAGTCGGAGTTAAGTGTAATGGTAAGGTATGGATTATGTGTACTGGCCAAGAAGCATTAGATTCTATTATTAAAATTAAAGGTCAAGACTTATCAAAGATTTTAGCTAGATTTGATATTAAACTAAAATTATCTTCATCATCTACTGATGAAGTTATTAAAAAGCGTATTTTGGCTAAAACAAACGCAGCTAGTGAAACACTTAAATTACAATTTGCATCTAATGCAGCAATACTAAAGAATTTATTTACATTTAATCGTTCAGTATTAGATTTAAAAGGATATACAAATGAAGAAAATTTTGTTGAAACATATCCATTTGTTTCATATCAATTTATTATTGAACAAAAGGTATTAAGTAAGATTAGATTAAGTGGTTATGCTGGTGCATCTTTATCTACAGGTGAAAGAACAATGCTTGCTGCATTCCAGTTAGCTGCACAAGATATTCAAAATAAGGATGAAAATGCATTAGTTCCATTCTATTATTTCTATAAGATAGTAGAAAAGGATTTAGATCATCAAATTCGTATAGTATTTGAAAGATGTCAAAAAGCAGCTAACAATAATGATGGTATTGAGCAATACGATGTAGAAGTATTAAAATTATTGTTCTTAATTAGAAATATAGAAGATTTCCCACATAATATTGATAATATAGCAACATTAATGATTGATGATATTAGAACTGATAAGATTAATTTAAGAGTTAAAATAACTAAATCATTAGAAAGATTATTAAATCAAAATTATATATCTAGAAATGGTGACTCTTATGATTTCTTGACTGATGATGAACAAGATATAGCAAGAGAAATAAGAGCAACTGTAGTAGATACAGCACAAACAATTAACAGTATTGGTCAAATCATATTTGATGACTTATATACATCTAAAAAATTTAGATATGGTAAATATGATTTCGACTTCGATAAATTAGTTGATGATACACAAATTAATACACCTACCGGTGGAATTAAATTAAGAATAATCACTGAATCATCAGATCTTTATACACAAGGAGAAGGTCAGTGGATTTTTAATACTCAAACTAATAAAGAGGCATATGTTGTATTAAATACAGAAAATTCTTATTTTGATGAATTAGTTAATGCAGCCAAAATAAAGAAATATATAAAAACAAGAAATGTTTCACAATTACCTGAGGCAATTCAAAATATTATTCGAGTTAAGCAACAACAAGCTAATAATTACGAAAAGAATGCTAAAACATTAATTGAAAAAGCAATAATGAATGCAGTATTCGTTATTTGTGGTCAAAGAATAGATGTTAAAGGTTCATCTGTAAAAGAAAAGATAGATAATGTATTAACATATCTAGTAGAAACAGTTTATACAAAACTATCTTATATAAAATATAATTTCACAAGTGATGATGAAGTATTAAAAATATTATCTCCAAATGGTGGATTTGTTAATACAGTAACAAATGAAGAAGCTGTCGAAGATATTAAAAATTATTTAATCTTAAAACAAACTAATATAATCAACATAACAATGGCTGATATTATTAAGAGATATTCTCAAATTCCATATGGTTGGAAAGAAATTGATATTGCTGCATGTATTGTTGAGTTAATTAAATCAGGTGATGTCTCACTTGAATATTTAGGAAATACAATATCAACATTTGACAAGAATTTAATTAATTATTTAAGAAAGAAATCAGAAGTAGACAAAGTAATAATTAAAAAACGTGTATCAATATCACAAGATTTAATTAGAAAAGTTAGAAACTTCTTAAAAGATTATTTATCTGAAATGGATGTGCCATCTAAAGAAGATGATCTAGTATTATATGCTATTGATGTATTTGAAAGAAAAATCAAAAAATGCCAAGATTTAGCATCTTATTATTCAAGAGGTAAATATCCTCAAAGAAATGTAATAGATGAATCTATAACAATGTTTAATGAAATAATTAATAGAAAGAAAGATAACGAAGCTTTCTTAAATATTATTGATACAAAGCAAGATGATTTATTTGATAATAAAGATGATTTAGACGATATTATCTCATTCTTTGATAATCAAGTAACTATTTATGATAAAGGTGTAGATAAAGTTAAATCTATTTATGACGAAAAGAATTATTTTGATCCAGAATCAGATGCATTAAATGCTTTAGAAGCTATTAAAAATATAATTGATATGGAAAGACCATATAAGAGAATTATAGAAATTCCTAATTATATTGATATTGTTGATAAAGAATATAATAGATTATTGTTAGATAAAAAAGATAAAGTAAATAATGAAATATCAAATATTGAAAATACATTATTGAAATATAAAAATGAAAACAATCAATCAACTTATGATTCACTAATTTATGATTTAAATAATAGAAAGAATAATGTAAACGGCGCTAATAAATTAACAATGTTAGATGCATTAATCTCTAATTTGAATTCATTTAAAGAAAATGCAATTAAAGAATTAATTGAAAAAGGACAACCAAAAGATTCAGGCAAGAAGGTCAAGGTTGTTAATAAATCTCAAATATTAAAATCTAGAAATATCAATAAAAATAATATTGATGATTATCTAGAAGAAGTTAAAAAACAATTATTAGAATTATTAAATGATAATGATGAAATAAACATTATTTAAGGAGGACACTATGGATAAGAGTGCAATACAATCATATACTGAATGGGCTAAAATTGAATTAACAAAAGCAGTAGAACAAAAAGCATTTGAATATGGTATTACTGAAAATGAAATATCAAGTGATAATACTATTGTTAATGGAAAAGTATTAAGCCAAGTAGAACAAAGACAAAGATTAAAATTAGTTTCTGAAATAAAAGAAAAAGGATATAAGAATGTAATTGAAGAAGTTACATATACTTGGTTTAATAGATTTATTGCGCTAAGATTCATGGAAGTGAATGGATATTTACCTTCTCATGTAAGAGTGTTTTCTGATGAAACAGGTAAATTTAATCCTCAAATAATTAAAGAATCACTAAATATAGAATTAGAAAATATTGATAGAAATAAAATAGCTTCATACATAGAAAAAAATGAAACAGAAGCATTATATAAATATTTAATTATTGCTCAATGCAATGATTTAAATAAAGTAATTCCTTCATTATTTGAAAAGATTCAAAATTATACTGAATTATTATTCCCTAACAACATATTAGCTAATGGTGGAATTTTATATAGATTAGTTAATGATATTAAAGAAGATGATTGGAAAGAACAAGTTCAAATAATTGGTTGGATTTATCAGTTCTATGTAGCAAGTGATAGACAAAAGTTTAGAGATGCTAAAATTGTAAAGAAAGATTTAATCCCTACATTAACTCAGATTTTTACTCCTGATTGGATTGTAAGATATATGGCTGAAAATTCAGTTGGTAGAATTTGGCTAGAAAGCTATCCTAATTCACCATTGAGAGCTGAAATGAAATACTATGTCGATGATGCAAAACAAGATGAAGAAACACTAAAGAAATTAGAAGAAATAAAATATAAAAATGTCAATCCGGAAGAAATTAGAATAATTGAACCTTGTTGTGGATCAGGGCATATACTAGTTTATGTGTTCGATTTGTTATATAAAATGTATGAAGAAAAGGGATATCAAACAAGGGATATTCCAACAATGATATTGCAAAATAATTTAACAGGACTTGAAATTGATAAACGTGCAGCACAAATAGCATCTTTCTCGCTAGTTATGCAAGCTAGAAGTTATAATTCTAGATTCTTTAATGAAAAGTTTTATGTTGAACCTAGAATATATGAATTAATAGATTCACTACCATTAATTAATATGGATTATTATAATAAATTAAAGGATTTAAATGTATTATCTACTAGACAACTATACGATATTCAATGGTTAGTTAATACATTTGAATATGCTAAAACTATAGGTTCTTTAATTAGAGTAGAAAAGAAAGATTTTACTGCCATAAAAGAATCACTTGATCTGTTAAAAGATAAAGTGACAGGTAATCTATTTACAGGCGATTTATTACAAGAGGGATTAAGATTATTATACAGATTATTACGTCAGGCAAGAGTAATGGCTAGAAAATATGATGTTATGATTACAAACCCGCCTTACTTAGGAATATCAAAAATTGAACAAGCTGGAAAACAATATTTATCGACTGGATATCCAGGTAGCAAATCTGACATGTTTGCGATGTTTATGGAAGCACCATATGTTAAGAGAAATGGATTCATTGCAATGGTTAATCCAGATTCTTGGATGTTTTTATCAAGTTATGATGAATTAAGAAATAAAATTGTAAACACTCAAGCAATCATTAATATGATCCATTTAGGTATGGGTGATTTTGATGCTACTGTTCATACTACATCATTTGTTATTCGCAATGTTCAAATTGATATTAACGGCACATTCTTTAGATTAAATAACGAATTAGATAAAGAGAAGGCATTAGTAGAAAAACAAGTTAATCCATATATTAAGCCAATAAGTACTTTCAAATTAATACCTGCTGATATATTAGGTTATTGGTTAACTCCTCAGTTTATAAGAATTTTTAAAGAAGGAGTGAGTTTAAATAGTATTGCTGAACCAAGACAAGGTCTAGCTACGGCAGATAACAATAGATTCCTAAGATTATGGCATGAAGTGAATATTCGAAAAGTAATATTTAATGCGAAAGAACCAAAGGATGTTTATCAAAATAATTATAAATGGGTTCCGTATAATAAAGGAGGAGCCCTTCGCAAATGGTATGGTGATAATGATTTTTTAATTAACTGGGAAAACAATGGAAAAGAACTAAAAGAATTCAAGGGCTCAGTAATAAGAAATCCACTATGCTATTTTAAGCCTTCTGTTACATGGTCTAAAATTGGTACAAAAAAGACATCTTTTAGATATAAACCAAATGGTTTTATTTTTGATGTTGCTGGAACAAGTGTCTTTGCCGATGAACATACTGAAAAATATTTGATTGCCTTACTGAATTCTGTAGTCATAGAAAAAGTATTGGAATTTATGTCTCCTTCTTTGAACTTTGAAGTAGGCCATATAGCAAAACAGCCTGTAATAATTGAAAAACAAGATTTTGTTGAAAATATTTCTAATGAGAACATTGCAATTTGCAAGGAAGAATGGGATGACTTTGAAGATTCTTGGGACTTCAAAAAACACCCTCTTATAAATAAAGGCTTATTAGAAGAAACTTATAACGAATGGGTGACACGTTCTAAAGAAAGATTTAATACTTTAAAATCTAATGAAGAGCTTTTAAATAAAACATTTATTGAAATATATAAACTTGAAAGTGAAATTAATCCTAAAATTAGTGATGAAGATATTTACATACGTTTAGCAGATAAAGAAAGAGAAATTAAATCATTAATTTCATATATTATTGGTTTAAATCTAGGCCGTTATTCGCTAGATGTTGAAGGTTTAGCTTATGCTGGAGGAAATTTAGATTTATCTAAATATAAAACAATAATCCCAGATAAAGATAATATAATTCCAATATGTGATGATGAGTATTTTGAAGATGACTTATGTAATTTAGTTATTGAATCTATAAAGAAAATATCTGGAGAAGATACATTAGAAGAAAACCTAAGCTTTATAGCAGAAGCATTAGGTGGTAAAGGTTCATCTAGAGAAGTATTAAGGAATTATTTATTAAATGATTTCTATAAAGACCATTTAAAGATATATCAAAAAAGACCAATATATTGGTTATTTGATTCAGGCAAAAAGAATGGATTTAAAGCATTAATATATATGCATAGATATACACCAGATTTATTGGCTAAAATGAGAACAGATTATGTTCATGAACAGCAAGAAAGATATAGAACGCAAATAGCTAATATCAATACTGAATTATTACATCTTGATGGAGTTAATAAAGTAAAAGCTGAAAAGAAACTAGCAAAGATTAATGATCAGTTAAAAGAAATAAATACATTTGAAGAAAAAATACATCATTTGGCAGATCAAATGATATCAATTGATTTAGATGATGGTGTAAAAGTAAATTATGCTAAATTTGGAGAGATATTAGCACAAATAAAGTAAGAGGATATGCATGAGTGAGTGGATTAAGAAGATTGATTTAACAATTAGTAATAAATTGATAGATATATTTGATTTTTATGTCCTTCATTGTCCTGTAAGCTATAGTAAGGAAGTAAAAAAGGAAAAAGTCAAAGTCAAGGTGTCTAATCAGGGTGATTACTTTAAAAACTATAGTAGTACTGAAATAAGTGCGTTGCTTAGAACTATGAAAAAAGATATTAATAATGATATATACATAATTGGCGACAATAATTTTAAAAATAAATATAATGAGTTATGTCAAAAATATAGTGATTTAGAATTTGAGTTTGTAAATTATATTCCAAATTCTGATATGGGTAAAACAAAGACTATTTTTTATTCTATTAGAAATTCACTTGCTCATGGTATGTTTTACATAAAAAAAGTTAAAAATATAAACTATTATTATTTAGAATGTGCTAAAGATAAAAAAATAAAAGCACAAATGAGATTAAAGGAATCAACATTACTAAAATGGATAAATAGATATAACAATAAAATTATTAAGGAGGATTCGAATAATGGCAACAAATGATATAAAACAAAATTTAATAAATACATTTAATAAGCCTTTAGATGAATTCTACAAAAGAAGAATTGTTTTTTGGAATGATTATGATAAAGAATTTGAATCTTTTGTTGATAAATTAGAATTAGATAATGTAAAAATTATTAAACTAAATGGTAAAAACAATTTTTCAACTAAAAAATTAATATTAAATGATGAGCCATTAACTAATTTCTTAATATACAATCCTAATAGATATAAAAAAGAAGAAGATAATTGGTTATTAGATATAGAATTATATTCAGATACATTTAAAGCTGATTATTTATCTTCTTTAATTGATGAATTAAATATACCTGATTCAATTAATATTAGAAATACATTAAAAGAATATAATAAGTTTTTTGATAATAATAAGAGAATAGAAAAATTAAAAGAATTAAATGTTAATATTGAAGATAATAAAACATTGAATTTTTCTATACTTGCTGTGTTAAGTAATTCTAAAAGTATTGAATTAAGTGAAATATTATTAAATATTTTCAAATCAGGATTTGAAAATAATAAGATAATAAGTGATATTGAAAAATATGGTAATATTGATATTTTAAACAAAATAATTAATAAATATGTAGGATATAATGGAAATAATTTAGAAGAATTGTTAAAATCAATTTTATTATCATCATTATGTCAAAATATAGGTGGTGATTTATTAAAGCAGTATTATCCTAAATATGTAAATGAAGCTAATTCATTATCTTGCTATAACATTATTAATGAATGGTTAAATAGCAAGGACAGTAATTCGGCAATTGATTTATTAACTAATATTGGCAATGAATTAGATATAAATGATTTCATTGAAAAGAATGATATATCATCAATTTCTAATTGTGATATTATTCCACAGTTTAATGAAGTATTATTAAAGAAAGTATTTACTGAAATTAATAATAATGTAATTAAAGTAAATGAAAATGTTAAATTAGTAAATAAGCGTAGAATGATGAGATACTACGATGAATATAAAAATTATTTTGAAGGTATTTATTATGCTTCAAAATTACAAGAAATGTATATAAAGTATCAAAATGTATTTCATATGATTACATCTAAAGAAGTATGGAATCAATATGAAGAAAACTTATATTTAATTGATACATATTATAGAAAATTCCATCATTTTTTTAATTTATCATTAATACATACAAATATTTTCGTTGATGATGAATTTAAAAAATGTGCTGATTATGTTGAGAATTTATATAAGAATTGGTTCTTAAAATCATTATGTAAAAATTGGATGCAAGCTTCAAACGAAGAATATATTAATAGTGGTATGGCACATGGAATTGATCATCAATTGGATTTCTATTCAAATTATGTAATGAATAGATGCGATGATAAGATTACTTTTGTAATTATTTCTGATGCATTAAGATATGAAGTTGCAAAAGAATTAAGTGATAATCTGGCACATAATGATAGAGCTAAGGTAAGTATTAAATCAATGCAAGGTATATTCCCATCAGTAACTGAATATGGAATGTCTGCATTACTACCTGGTAAAAAGAGAATTGATAATAATTTAGATATTTATGTATCAGATATTAAAACTGAAGGTGTTGTAAATCGTGAATTAATTTTAAAGAAAGAATTAGAACAATCTATAGCTATTAAATATGAGGATTTCTTAAAATTAAAGAAAGATGAACGAAATGAATTAATTAAAGGAATGAAGGTCGTTTATATTTATCATGATGAAATAGATGCTAGAGGTCATATAAATGAAAAGCAAGTGTTTGATGCTTGTGAAGATACTATTACTAAATTAAGCAATTTAGTTAGTATATTAGTAAGCTTAAGAAGTAGCTCGTATATATTAATTACTTCAGATCATGGATTCTTATATAACTATAAACCATTAGATGAATTTGATAAGGCATCTAAGGGAGATATTCCTGGTGTTCTATCATCAAGTAGAAGATATATTATTGGAGATAATAATTTATCTTCAGAATATATGCTTAAATTAAAATTATTAATTAATAATGAAAATAATGATTATTATGGATTAGCACCACATGATGTTGTAAGAATTAAAAAGCCAGGCGCTGGTGAAAATTATGTTCATGGTGGATTATCTTTAGAAGAAATAGTAATACCTGTTATTTTATATGAAAATATTAGGTCGGACTCTAAGGAATATCAGCTTAATTCAAATAAATATGATACAAGCTATGCTAAGCTTCAATTATTAAATGAGAAGCATAAAATATCAAATTTAAGCTTCTCACTTAATTTCTTCCAAACAGAAGCTATATCTAATAAAATTTTAGAAGCTACTTATGAAATATATATGGTTGATAAGAGTGGACAAATAATTAGTGATATTAAAACTATTATTGCTAATAAGAATAACCAAGATAGTAGTGAAAGAACATTTAAAACAATATTAAATTTAAAGAATCAAGAATATAAAAATAATGAATTATATTATTTAATGATTATGAATAAAAATGAACAAAAATTATTAGAAAGAATAGAATATCAGATTAATATTATTTTTAATGGCGATTTTGATTTTTAATGGAGGTTTATTATGGATGAACTAGATAAGAAGATAGTAGAATGTTTTCCTGGAAAAATTGTAAGAAAAGATTTAACTAACATAATGAAAAAGGGTGCCAATGTACCAACATATGTACTTGAATATTTATTGGGTATGTATTGCGCAACTGATGATGAAGAAGTTATTCAAATCGGCGTAGAAAAAATAAAGAAGGTTTTAACACAAAATTACGTAAGACCTGATCAAAGTGAATATGTTAAATCTAAAATCAGAGAAAATGGTCAATATACAGTAATTGATAAGATTAGCGTTGAGTTTAATGAACATGAAGATAAATATATTGCTAGATTCACAAACTTAAGAATAGATCCATTTGAAGTATCTGATGATTTGGTTATTCATAATGAAAAATTATTATTAGGTGGTATTTGGTGTATTACGACTATCCAATATAATAGTCCAAATGAAGACGAAACCGATGAAGAAATAGATGATTTATTTGGCGATAAGAAAGCTAAAAAGAAGAAAAAGAAAAAATCAAAATATGATTCTCCATTCTCTATTATTAATTTAAAACCTATTCAAATGCCTAATCTAAATTTAGAAGAAATAATTGAGCAAAGAAAGAATTTTACTAAAGATGAATGGATTACTTTATTATTAAGAAGTGCTGGATATGAACCACAAGAATTAACTCAAAAAGAAAGATTACATTATTTATTAAGATTTGTTCCTATGATTCAAAAGAATTATAACTTGGTTGAATTAGGCCCAAGGGGAACAGGTAAATCACATGTATATAGTGAATTATCTCCATATTCTATTTTAATTAGTGGTGGTTATACAACATCATCTAATTTATTCTACAATATGGGCCGTCGTAGAGTAGGTCTTGTTGGTAATTGGGATTGTATCGCATTTGACGAAGTTGGTGGCATGAAGAATGCTAATATGGATACAGTACAAATTATGAAAAATTATATGGCAAATGGTTCATTTGCAAGAGGACAAGATTCGATTAGTGCAGATGCTTCAATGGCATTTGAAGGTAATACTTTCAGAAGCGTTGTAGATATGTTAAGAACAGCAAATTTATTTGAACCATTCCCTGAAGCATTTAATAATGATTCAGCATTCTTTGATAGAATCCATGCATATCTTCCAGGCTGGGAAACTCCAAAATTAAGAGCCAGTCTTTTTACAAGTAGATTTGGTTTAATATCAGATTGTCTATCAGAATTCTGTCATGCAATGAGAAAGTATGATTTTACTAATAATTTTGCAGAATATTTTGAATTCAATAATGATTTCAATACAAGAGATGATATGGCAGTTAGAAGAACATTCTCTGGACTTGCTAAATTAATTTATCCCGACGGAAATATGAATAAAGAAGAAATTAGGGAATTATTAGAATATTCTATTGAATGTAGAAGAAGAGTAAAAGAACAATTAAAGAAGATGACAGCAAGTGAATTTAATGCAGTTAATTTGGGCTATGTTGATAAAGATACAAACGAAGAAAAGATTATTTATGTTCCTGAACAACCTAAATCATCATTAGTATATGAAGCATTTGAACCAGCTGGATATGCTTATGCTATTGGTAAGAGTGTTAAAGATACAATTGGTGTATATAGATTAGAGAATAAACTAATTAATGGTACTGGCAAATTTGAACAAAAAAATATTGAAGGTGTATCAGGTCATATGACTGATGTTAAAAAATCAATTACAGCTGCATTTAACTATTTTGGCTCACATACATCAGAAATATCTAGATCAAATGCAGCAGAATACGACTACACATTATATTTCAATGACTTGCAAAATAAAGGTGTATCAGATGAGGTAAGTGTTGCAGAAGTTGTAGGACTTTGTAGTGCATTAATTAATGTACCTATTAAAGCGTCAACTGTATTTGTTGGTAGAGTTGTAATGTCTGGATCAATGATGCCAATAACATCTAGCTTATCAGATATATTAGTTGTTGCAAATAATGCTGGTGCTAAAAACATATTCTTACCAAAAGAATGCGAAGAAAATTATTCGAAATTATCAAACGACGTTAAAAAAGGAATTAAAGCCACATTCTATAAAACACCTATAGATGCTGCTAAAAAAGCTCTTGGAATAGAGGATGATAATAATGCAAGCTAAGGATGAGTATATTGATGAAGTATTAAAACATTATGAATTAGTTAAAATTAATAATATTCAACAAAGCTTTTATGAAATAAGCTGTGAGGATGATGATAGTTTTATTTATCCATCATATAATGAGATTGTTGCCTATGTTGATTCATCAAAAAAATATGAAGACTATTTTGGAAAAATCAAAAAATCTTTAGATGAATTTAATGCTTATGTAGCTAAACATTCAAATTTTATAAGAGTATATAAATTTACTAATTTTAATAAATATATAAAAATATCTAATAAATTAGTTAATAAATTTTTAGAAATATTTGAAACAAAACAAAAAGCTCAACCTTTAACCGTAGCAGATATTAATGAAAGGGTTGAAGCTTGTGTTGATAATGAGATTAAAGAAAAATCTTTAGAATTAGCTAATTTATTAATTCTATTAAATGAAAAAGCATATAAATATGTTAAATCAAATAGTATTTTTGGTGAAGCATATAGAGTAAAAGCTAAGAAAAAAGAATATAACAATAAAGTAATATTAGATGAGATTAATAAATTAACTATTAAAGTAAAAGAAGTAATTAATATGAAAATTGTTCCAGACTTTTTTGATGATGGAACAGAAGATTTAAAGAAAATGATGATACCTCTATTTGAAGGTATTGCCATTTTAACACAAGTTAATAAAAAGATTGTTAAAAATGAATTTGATTTTGATAATAGTTATAAGAATATTGATAGCTATTTAAAGGCTAAATTAAAAGATTATTATTCTCCTATTGATAGAATAATTAATAAAGAATATTTGTCTAATTTTAGCGAAGAAAAATTAAAAGAGAAATTAGCCATTATTAATGATTTAAAGATTGAAAAAGAAATGTCATTCCAAAATTCAGTTATATCTGGAAATGGTGAAAAGAAATTAAATAAGTTAATTGGTTTAGATAATATTAAAGATAGTATTGCTAAAATAAAAGCTTATTGTATTGCTAATAAAGGTAATAAATTAAATTTACATATGGCATTTTATGGTAATCCAGGTACAGGTAAAACTGAAGTAGCTAGATTAATTGCAGAAATATTACATGAAAATGGTATTTTGCCAACTAAAAAATGTATTGAAGTTGAAAGAAAAGATTTAGTTGGAGAATACATTGGTGAAACACCTCAAAAAACCGAGAAAGTAATTAATTCAGCAATGGGTGGTGTTTTATTTATAGATGAAGCTTATTCATTAGTACCTGATAAAATGTTTGATTATGGTCATGAAGCAGTTGCCACATTGATTAAGGCAATGGAAGATAATAGAGGTAAATTCTGTGTTATTTTAGCTGGCTATAAAAACGAAATGGAAAAGATGATTAATACAAATCCTGGTTTTAAATCAAGAATCCAATTTCATTTAGATTTTAAGAATTATTCAAGAGATGAGCTTTCTGACATTTTAGATTTAATGCTTAGAAATATGAAATATGATATAAAAAGCGATGCCAAGAATAAAATTTTAGATATCACAGATGTATTAAAGAAAAATCCTGATTTTGCTAATGCAAGAGAAATTAGAAATATTTTAGATCAAGTAATAATGTGTCTTAACTTAAGGGATGTTAAGTCAAAAACAATTGAAATTCAAGATGTTAATAAATATATCACTGATAATAAAATTTCAGTAGCTACTAACAAAGAAACTAAGAAGGTATTATCAGGTGACGAAGAACTAGATGAGCTAATTGGTCTTGATAATATTAAAACAACTATTAAGAAGATTAGAGCTTACGCTAAAAAGAATAAAGATAGTAAACTTAATTTACATATGGCATTTTATGGAAATCCAGGTACTGGTAAAACTGAAGTTGCGAGAATAATATCAAGAATATTAAATGAAAATGATGTATTACCAGAAGCAAAATTAATTGAAACAACAGCTAATGGATTAGTATCTGAATATATTGGGGCAACTGGTGAAAAGACTCAATCAGTAATTAATAAAGCACTTGGTGGAGTGTTATTTATTGATGAAGCTTATTCTTTAACAAATAATCAACATGGAAAAGAAGCTATAGATACATTGTTAAAGGAAATGGAAGATAAAAGAGGACAATTCACAGTTATTCTAGCCGGATATAGAAATGAAATGAAAAAACTTTTAAGTGCTAATCCTGGCTTTGAATCTAGAATTCAATTTGAATTAGATTTTCCAAATTATACAAAAGAAGAATTAGCTCTTATTTGTAAAAAAATGCTAAATAAACAAGATTATAATGCCACTGATGATGTTATTAATCTAATTGTTGATATTGTAGAATTAGATAGAAATAAACCTACATTTGCAAATGCAAGAACATTAAGAAATGTATTAGATAAAATAATATTAAATCAATCATTAAGAACTGAAAATTTATCTAATAATGATATTATCATTGATGACGTTATGGAATATATTAAAGAAAACAATTTAGTATTAAATAGTCTTAATGATAAAAAAGAAAACAAATTAATTGTTGATTTAGAAAAAGAATATAAGGATTTTGATATTGATTTAATTGATAATGATTATTTAGATGAGGCAGTTATATCTATCTCATCAGATAATTCTGAAGGAACAGGCTTTATTATAAGTAGTAGTGGTTTATGTTTAACATGTAATCACTGCATTATAGATAATGGTGAAACACAGAAGGCTAGAATTATTTTCAACGCTGGTAAAAAGAAAATTAAAACTTATTCTAGTTTTGATGTAGTAAAGAAAGATGAGAAAAATGATCTTGCTTTAATTCAATTAAAAGACGACAATGAATATAGTTTTATTCCATTAGATAATAGAGATTATAAATATATACCATTAAATGAATTTATTATGGCTGGGTACCCATTTGGTGGAGAAACATTTACAAGTATTTCAATAACTGATGGCAAGGTTGCTAGTGTTAATGATTATGATGGTAGAAAAGTGGTATTTGCTAATATGTTTGGTAAACCAGGTAATTCGGGTTCACCAGTTATAGATAAAAATACTAAGAAAGTAATAGGAGTATTCTGGGGTGGAATATCAAAAGGACCCGAAATGATTCCTTGTTTTACACCAATAGATATTATTTGGGATTTATTAAAATAGTTTTAAATTTTGTAAAGACTTATTAAGTAAGGTGGGAAAGTTATGTATAATAAGTATTTTAACACTGAAGAAGAAGTAGTTAGATTTAATAGGACAGGAAATCTACTAGATAATTACAAGAAAATTGCTCTAAAAGATTATCATACTGAAAAAATGACTGAAGATATTGTATTCGATAGAATGCCTACAAAAGAAGGCTGTTTTATGCGAGATTCAAAGGTGTATTATTTCGATGCTAAAAACAATGTTATTCTTAATGTTAAGGAAAGTCTAGACGAACTAAGAGATGTCAAAGATGGTGAAAATGATAATACAAAATTTAAGTATGGATTTTATTTAAAAGACGGTATTGAGTATATAGTATTGAAAGATATAAAGCCAAAGAAAAATATTATTGAAATTCCAGATGAGATAGAGGGTAAACCAGTTTTTTATGCTAATATCAGTCAAAGAGATGATATTGAAGGAAAAGAACTTATTATGGGTAGAAATATAATGAGTACAGCTTATATGCAATATGTAGGCCGAAATTTATCTAAATTAATTATTCCTGATAATTCTATTACGCCTATAAAAGAATTATTAAGTCCAATAAGAGAATTTCTTTCTGAATCAATGTTCAAAGATAATTTAATTATAAATGATAAAAGAATAATAATTGAAAATGGGTTCGTTTTATCAAATGATAGAACAAAACTTTATTATGTATATCCAAAGGATGAAGTATTTATCCCTAATGAAGTTGAAGAGATCTATAAGGAAGCATTTCAACTTCTAAAGAAAAGAGCAAAAATACATTGTCCTTCTTCACTTAAGGTTTATTCAGTTTATGCAGATCCTAGATTTGATTTTAATGATAAAAAAATTTATGATGTTCCAGTAGATAATTTGGAAGTTATTAGTGCTGGTATTGTTAAATATATTGATAACACAATAGGTATAAATGTAAGAGAAATAGAAAATGATGCTGCAGTTTATTTGAGCGATAAAGATATAATTTGTAGATCTAAAAATTTTGTTTATCAAGATGGTTGTGTATTATCTTTAGATAAAAAAGAGTTAGTAGTATGTTGTATTAAACCATCTGCAAAAACTATAATATTACCTTCTTATATAACATCAATATATAAAAAAGCATTAGATGATAAATATACTTATTTTGTTCAAGAAAGCCAAAAAGATTTGTATAAAGAATTAAAAGAAAAAGAATATAAAGTTAAGACTATTAAAGTTTCAACTGAAAAAATAAGTACAAAACTAGAATTTGAAGTGAAAAATAACAAATGTAGAATAGTAAATACTATTAAGGCTGATAAAGTAGAAGTAGATTTATCTTTATTTGATCCAACAAGTAAGAAAAAATTTTTCATTAATGATTGCTGTTTAAAAATTAAAGAATTAGTTATACCGGAGGGTATAGATGAAGTAACTATTTCTAATAGTGTTTTTGTTGCTGAGAATCCTGAATTAGAAATAATTCATCTACCTTCTACAGTTAAGCTACAGTCTTTATTTGCTTCATTATCTAATTTAAATAGTTTAATGCTTGTTATTGTAAATCCAAATACTAAAATTAAAGCGGTACATCAAAAATTACCTTTTATTATTGGCTGTATAAATGATTTAAAGATGAGAAAATATGTTTCTAATGAATTGTGGTATAACGATTATGATAGACCAGTTGAAATTACATATATAAATAATTTTGATCGTAGCCAATTAATTATTACTGATAATGCTTATTATTATAAGCATGCTAAAAATGGTTGTAAATTATTAAAGATTAAGCCTGCTGATAGTTTTGTATGCCCTAAAAAAGTAGGAGATATAAAAGTATTAAGTATTGCACCTTATGCTTTTACTAATTTAAAATATAAGAATTATTTTATTCCTGAAGGTATAAACTATACTGAACTATTTTATAGAGACCAATTTGGTGAAGAAATAATATATACAGGTGTTCCAAATAAAAACTATCCTCCAAGATCTAGTGGTAGTTTAAGCGAGAAGGATGCTATTGATTCACAGGAAGTTAAAACGACGTCTTCAATTATTAATGAAATAAATAATGAATCTAAAAAGGTATCAAATAAGAAGGAAAAAGTAAAAACTGAAGTGGTTGAAGAATCAATTGAACCTACTAAACATGAAGCAATCGTTGAAGAACCAATTGAAACTACTAAAACTGAAGAAATTGTTGAAGAATCAAAACAAGAACCTAAAGTTGAAACTCCAGTTGAAGAAACTAAAGTAGAGGCTGTAACAACCAACAACAATGCTACTGATTTATCTGATTTTATAATCGAAAACAATAGATTGAAAAAATATGTCGGTACTAAGTCAAATGTAGTAATTCCAGGTGTAATAACAGAAATTGGGGCAAGTGCCTTTAGTGGTAAAAAGATTGAATCTGTCGTTATTCCCGAAGGAGTTATAAAAATATATTCAAAAGCCTTTTATAATTGTAAAAAGCTTATAAATGTAACTTTCCCTAATTCGTTATTGGAAATAGGAAATAGTGCTTTTGAAAAATGTGAAGCATTAAAAGATATCAAATTCCCAAACTCACTAATAGAAATAGGTGATTCTGCATTTTATTGGTGTGATATAAGAGAAGTTATATTACCTGATTCTTTGATTAAACTTGGTTATTCAAGAGCTTATGGTAATGGACATACATTTTCTTATAATAAATCATTAAAAAGGATATTTATTTCAAAAAATGTAACTAATATTGGAGATTGTCCTTGCTTTATTTGTGAATCTTTAGAAACTATAGAAGTGGATTCAAATAATGAAATATATGATTCAAGAGATAATTGTAATGCACTAATAGAAACCAAAACAAATAAGTTATTACAGGCCTCTATTAATACAATTATCCCTAAAACAATTAAAATACTAGGCGATTATGCATTTGCTTATTTACCTATAGAAAGAATTGAAATTCCATATGGTGTTAAAGAAATAGAAGACCACTGTTTTTCTAATTGCGAAAAGTTAAAGGAAGTTATAATTCCTTCTACAGTTACTAAAATTGGTGAAGAAATTTTTGAATACATTTGGGATAATGAAATAAATGTAACAATTTATGCAACTAAAGAAAATATGAATATTATACCCGACGGATTTAATAAAAATTGGATTGACGAAGATGTAAAAGTAAATATTAAATGGGTATTAGATAATGAAGTACATGAGGAAGTTAGATATATTCCTACTGTAAAAGAATCTAATATAGAAGATATTGAATATGAAAGAGATGATGAAAACTTTGTTATTAGTAATAATCTAATAAAGAAATATAAGGGTAATAAGAAAAATTTATTATTACCCGACGGATTAGAGTCAATTGGTAGTACTGCATTTTTAAAGTGTAATTTATTAGTTAATGTAAAAATACCAGAAGGCTATAAAGATATTAGATCAAGAGCTTTTTCTGATTGTAGTAATTTAAAGAGCATTGCATATCCAAGTACTATAGAAAAAATTGGAGAAAAGGCTTTTGAAGGGTGTGGTTCTTATTATATTAAAGAAATCCCTGCAAGCTTAAAAACAATTTCTTGCTATATTAATATTAATCCATCAATAAAAGTTTTATTTATACCCGACGGAATAGAAGAAATATATGAATTTATAGGTGAATATGAAGAAGCATATTTACCTGATACCTTAAATAACATAATGAGTTATTCTCTAAATTCTAAAAATCTTAAAAAAATCATTGTTGATCCTGAAAATAAAAAATATGATTCAAGAGATAATTCAAATGCTGTAATTGAAACTAAAACAAATAAATTAATTATCGGATGCTCAGGAACAATTATTCCTGGTTCAGTTAAAACAATAGGAGAGGGAGCATTTTCAGGAAAGAATATTACTAGAATAGATATACCCGACGGCGTTCAAAAAATAGAATACATTGATTGTGATTATTTAAAAGAAATAAATATTTCTAAAACAGTATCAAACATGGATAAAGCCTTTGGTGGTAAATCTTTAAAAACTATAAATATTTCAAAGGATAATCCAAAATATTATTCTGATAATTCTTGTGCAATTATTACAAAAGATAATAATAGGTTAGTATATTTATGCAAAAATAATCCTATTCCTAAGCAGGTAAAAATAATAGGTGATTATTCGGTAGCTTGTGATTTGGATTGTTTAGAAGTACCTGAGGGTGTTGAAATAATAGAGGATGATGCATTTAGAAATTGCGATACTAAAAAATTTGTATTACCTAATACAGTGAAAACAATAAAAGGGTGTCCTTTCCCATGGAATTTTGGAGAAAAAGGCACTGTTACATTACTTGCTAATAAGGATGAAATAAATATTATACCCGACGGATTTAGTAAGAAGTGGATTGATTTAGATAGGTATAATTTAGAATGGCAAGATAGAGATGAATATAAAAAATCTAAAGCATCTTCTAATAATTCTAATATAAATAATAAAGTAACAAATGTAAGTGCTAGTAATAAAGATTCAAATAATAATTCAATGAAATATTATAAAATTGCTAGGGGAACTGATTGTACTATAATTACTTTTTATACAGATAGGGTTGAGGATGAATTAATTTTAAGTAAAGATGGTGTTTTAAATACTAGGTATATTAAAGCAACAAATGATAAAATATATATAAGTAAAAAAAGAATAATTAAAATAGAGCATAGAGATTCTGAATCAGAAGAATATTATAAATTATATGATGGTTACGAAGACGAAACAGATATACTTAAAGCTATACATCCTATACTATTAATATTATATAAAAAAGATAGTAATACTTTTGATACAGTAAAAAAAGAATCAAATTATTTTGAAAAAAGTAAAGATTTAAAATTTATCATTAATGAAATTATGAATTATTATGGTAAAGATAATATTAAATATGTAGAAAATAATAAAAAAATTAAATATATAGAAAAAAATAATAAAAAAGGTTGCTATATCGCAACATGCGTATATGGATCATATGATTGTAAAGAAGTATGGAGACTAAGAAGATATCGTGATTATTATCTTGATAATCATTGGTTTGGCAGAATATTTATTAAATTGTATTATTATATAAGCCCTACTTTAGTTAAACTATTTGGAAATAAGAAATGGTTCAAGAAAATTTCTAAGAAATTATTAGATAAAAAAATCGCTAAATTAATTAACAAGGGATACGAAGATACACCTTACAATGACAAGTATTAGTATAAATTATTTGACAATGTTCGAATATGAAATTTAGTAAAAGTGGTTATATTTACGCAACTACAAGTATAATTTTTCCAATAAAATACTACAAAAATAAAATTATTTTTGATATAATGAAATTGGTGTTAAACGTTGGAGGATTTAAATATGAGTGAAGTAGTAAAAATTTATGCATATGATATAACAAATTTACCAGTGGATTTTAGAGATGTTCCATTAGTATTAGAAGAAGATATCAATTATGCATTACACTATAAAAAAAATCTAGATCAAAAACAACATATAGTATCACGTTATTTTAAAAGAAAATACGTACCTGATTGTTTTTTAAGTACTACTGAAAAGCCATTATCAAAAGAAAAATTCTTTAATATTTCTCATAGTGGAGATATCGTTTTAATGGCAATTTGCGATACATGTGAAATAGGTATAGATATTGAATATAAAAGTGAAGCTGAAGGAACTACAGTAAAAAATTATATTTGTTCTAAAGAAGAATTAGATTATATAAAAAATGATAGTGATTTTTATAAGGTATGGACTTCTAAGGAAAGCTTACTAAAATGTTGCGGAAGTGGGTTGGTAAATGAATTAAAAAAGGTTAATTCATTACCAATTGATGGAGTAAAGGAATATAATGGAAAGAAATATTATTCTCATTATATTGATTATAAGGATGAATATTCAATCTCCGTAACAATCTTTAGTGAATATGATTTTAAAATAGAATTAATAGAAGAGGATTTAAATAACAATTAATGGTTCTTTAGAAAAATAGATGTGTAAGGAAGAACCGAGCTTTAGAAAAAACGATGTGCACGCTTTGGAAAAATGCGTGTGTAGCTTTAAAAAAACCGATGTGTTGAGCATCGGTTTTTACTATGGGCTAAGCATATTTATTTCATTATTTTTTCTTTTTACTTTTTCTATAGGCTACTCTACGTTTAAGCTTAATGATGATATTATTCTCATTGGCAGAAGAGTGATTTATCTTTTGTGTAACTGAACTTCGAATAGTAGGATTACTAACGAGGCTACAGTGTGGGCAACCAATATTTGATTGTTTAATTAATTTTAAAACTATGATATGATTAGTGGTGGAAGGATCATAATGCTTCATCAGATGAATCAATATCGATGTTCGCAATATAATCCAACCCTAATCTAGATATGGATTCTTTATCCATAAAAAAATCTCCTTTCGTTAAAATGCTTAGCCAAAAACATTATAACAAGAAGGAGATTTATTTTTATATTTATAAATACACAACTATTAATCCATAGCTTTAAAAATCTATTTACACATCTTTTAATTCCATAGCTAGTATACTACACATCGATTATTCCATATTATCCAATTAATCAATATGCTCCAGGATGAACTTTACTGGAGCTTTTATATTAATTATTTATAATTAATAAAGTATAGTATTTTTGACTTTATTTATAGTATAATGTATGAAAGGGGAGTGGTTATATGATATTAGAATACATTGTATTACTTGATTACGCTTCGATATTTATAATGCTGTTATTAATATCATCTATTATAATTAAGAAGCTATATGTACTTAAATCAAGTAAAATATTTATTGCATTAGCTATAATATCAATATTTACATGTATATTTGATATATTATCAGTTAGTTTTTTTAATGAACCATATCCGCTTGAAGACGTTTATAAAAATGTAGGATTTGCATTTAATAATATTTATTATTTCTTTAGAACCTCAACAGTTATTGTTTATTGCTTATATATACTACAGCTTACAGATTCCTTAAAATATTTATTAAAAAAGCCAATTATTTTAATCATTGGCTTAATACCAATCTTTAGCTGCTTCGTCTTTGAAGCAATCAATCCCTTTACTAATATAATATTTGATGTTGCAGTAAAGGACGGAAGATTCTATTTTACAACGGAAGGCTTTGTAAGTATATTCTTATATGTTATTCCTTCACTATATTTTGCTGTATCAATTTTTATAATTATAAAATACAAATATTATTTTAATAAAGCTCAAATAGTATCTATTATTTCAATTATACCTTTATCAATATTATCCTTTGTTTTCCAATTTATTTCTAAAACAACAGATTTTGGAAAGGATAGTGTAATATTAGTAGAGCTTTTCGCAACTACCCTAGGAATGGTATTAATAACATCAACAATTGAATCAGCACCAGAATTAGTAGATACTAATACTGGATTAATATCATATAATAGATTAAAAAAGATTCTCGTAAGAGCCTTTAGTGCTAAATCATTGCTAAATATAGTATTAATAGATATTACTAATTTTTATAAAATTAAAAATAAGCTTAATTACGAAGCATCTAGAGATTATATAAAGGATTTATCTCTAGCATTAAATAAAAAATCAAAACAATATAAGGCAGATGCATATTCAATTGATGAAGGATTATATGCTATAGTAACAGAAGAGCTTTTTGATATTAAGAAATTCGCATTTGAAGTTAATAATGAAATTAATAAAGTATATCGTAAGGAATTTAAGCCTGAAACTAAAATATGTATAGTATCACTACCACAGGATTTTGATGATAATGATTCATTTATTAAATTTATTAGAAATTTCCATACTAGATTTAGCTATAATAATCAAATATTTTCATATAATGAATTAAATAATGATAGATCATTTATAATCAAAAATAATATAGATGTAATATTAGATGAAGCATTTGTAAATCATGAATTTGTTGTATTATATCAACCGATTTATGATTTAAATAATAAATCATTCACGTCATGTGAAGCACTAGTAAGATTAAATAGTAAAAAATATGGATTTATTGAACCATCATTCTTTATTAATTATGCTGAATTATCAGGCAAAATATTAGATATTGATTTATTTGTAATTGAAGAAGCAGCTAAATTTATTTCTAGTGATGAATTTAGTAATTTAGGACTAGAATATATTAATGTTAATTTAGCTATTTCAGATTGTCTAGATTTAGTATTATATGAAAAGGTATTAGATATAATTAAGAAATATAATATTAGTCCTAAATGCCTACATTTTGAATTAGTAGAGGGGAATGATTTAGTAGATCATGAAAGGATTCATTCAACAATAAAGGAATTTAAAAAGATTGGAATCAATTTCTCTTTAGATAATTATGGTACAGGCTATTCTAATATTTCCCACTTTTCTAAGGCACCTATTAACACAGTAAAGCTTGATAAGGTTTTAGTAGATAATTCTAAGAATGATGGTATGGATTTTGTATTAGCTAATACAATTAATCTAATCAAAAGCCTAGGAAGAAAAATAGTAGTAGAGGGAATCGAAACTAAGGATAATTTAGATACCTTTAAAAAATATAATTGTGATTATATTCAAGGATATTATTATTCAAAGCCTATTACGAAGGATGAATTAATTGAATTTATCAACAAAAATAGGGAGGTGGAATAATGGTTAGATATATGTATATGGATGTAGCCGCCTTTCTACTTTTATTATTAATGGTTATCTTTGGCTTTTATAGAAAAATGTATGTTCAAAAATCAAGCAAGATTTTTATGCTTGAAATGTTTGTTTGTATGGGAGCCTGCTTGTTCGATATCTTTTCAGTATTTCCAGATTTTGTAGGTCTTACTGGGGCATGGATTTGTACTACAGGCTATTTTATACTTCGTGCATCAATGCCTGTTATATATCTAGGATATGTAATGGCATTTACTGATCCAAATCGAGAAAAAAGAGTAATAAAAAAATATTTAATAATAATGGTAATACCATATTTATTATTAGTATCATTATTATTGGTAAATCCATTATTACCTAACAATTTATCAGTCTTTTATTACACAGATGGCGTAAAGGGAATTGTATATGAAAGAGGACCTTTAGTAACACTAGCATATCTAGGCTCAGCTGTATATTTGATTGCAGGTATTATTTGGATTGTTAAATATTATAAGTTCTTTGAAAAGCCAGAGCTAATTGCGATTATTGCAATATTCCCATTAACATTATTATCAGTAATAATTCAAATGGTAAGAAAAGAGCTATTAGTAGAATTATTTGTTACATCTTTGGCCTTAGTATTAGTACAGGTAGTTATTGAAAGACAAGAGGTATTAATAGATTCTAGAACAGGCTTAAAATCTAAAAAGTTATTTAAGGATTATATAAAAAGAAGCTATGCATTTAAAAGAAACTCTTATGTAATATTAATTAATGTTTCTAATTTCAATGAAATATATAATTTAGTAAGCTATGATGAATCAAGAAAATATATTTTAAATATTTCATCAATGCTTCAAAAGAAATATAAAATTATTGATTCAAATTATGAAGCATTTAATATTGATTCAGGAACTTATGCATTATTATTTAATAATTTAGATAGCGCAGTTAAAACATCAGAGGTAGTATTATCTGATTTATCTAATAATAGATTTGCTAATACAAAATACCATCCTGATGTTAATATTTGTATTATTTCATCACCAGATGATTTTGAATCAGAGGATAAATTATTATTATTCGCATCTAATTTCTATTCTAGATTTAATATGAATAATAAAATAACCTTGATTAAGGATATCAAAAATGACAATAATTTCATTATTACAAATAATATAGATGAAATTATTGATACTGCCCTAGAAGAGGATGAAATAGAGGTTTATTATCAGCCAATAATAAACATGAAAAATAAGAAATTCAAATCTGCAGAGGCATTAGTTAGATTAAATAGTAAAAAATATGGATTCATTAATCCAGGCTTATTCATACCATACGCTGAAAAAAATGGTAGAATCTCTGATATTGATACTGTAGTAATGAAGAAGGTATTTAAGTTTATAGCATCAGAAGAGTTTATAAAATTAGGACTTGATTACATTGAAATTAATCTATCAATGGTAGATTGTATGGATAATACATTAGCAGATAGAATAATAGGATTAATGAGGGAATATAATATTAGTCCTAAATCAATCAACCTAGAAATTACAGAAAGCTATGATAGCTTAAATAATGAAGCATCTAGAGATAATATTCATAAGCTTGAACAATATGGTATTAATTTCTCTTTAGATGATTATGGTACTGGCTATTCTAATATTGAAAGATTCTCAAAATTCCCAATTAAAATTGTTAAGATTGATAAATCATTAGTTGATCTAGCAAATGAGGAATCAATGAAAATGGTATTAAAAAACACTTTCAAATTAATAAGCGAGCTAAAGCGTGAAACTGTAGTAGAAGGTGTAGAAACAGAAGAACAGGTAGTAATGTTTGAGGAACTAGGCTGTAATTATATCCAAGGCTATTATTTTTCTAAGCCATTACCACTAAATGATTTTATTACTTTCATTGGAGATAAAAATAATTAATATGAAATATATATTATTTGATTTAGATGGAACACTTCTAGATTTTACTACTGGTGAAAAGAATGCCTTTAGTGATACAATTAAACATTTTTCTAATTATCTAGTTAACGATAATGAATGTGATGAATTTTCTAAAATAAATGAATATTATTTTAATGAATATTCTAAAGGAAATATGGATAGAAAAACATTTCATTATCATAGATTTGATGAAATAAAAAAATATTTAAAATTAGCTTTTGATCCAGTTAAGGCTAATGAATATTATGTTAATTCATTAAAATATCAGGCTATATTATATGATGATGTAATAGATATATTAGATTATTTATCTAAAAAATATTTATTATTTGCCGCATCTAATGGACAAACAATAGTCCAAGTTAAAAGACTTGAAACTGCCGGTATAGATAAATATTTTAAAAAATATTATATATCTGAGGATGTAGGATATAATAAGCCAAATGAAGGATTTTTTAATTATATATTTAATGATTTAAATGATAATAAAAAGGATGAATATGTAATAATAGGTGATAGATTAGATACTGATATATTAGGTGGAATTAATGTAGGTATTAAAACAATCTATCTAAATAGATTTAATAAAAGTGGTAGCATTAAGCCTGATTACGAAATTAAATCATTAAATAAACTAAAGAAGATATTATAAAAGGAGGACACGTGTCCTCCTTTACTGCTTTGTCTTCCAACTATCATAATCTTCATCATCGTAATCTAATTCTTTTAATTCAAAGAATCCTATAATAGATGCTGATACAAGAATAAAATCTATAGTCATGATAGAAAAAATTAAACATATTATTAATCTAGTCTTACTAATATTATTTTTGGTTGTTAAAGCTATTATTCCTGCAGGAATGCATAATATTGCAATGATTATTAGAGGTGCAAATGCCTCAATATGATTTCCAGTTGCAATATCAATAACAATATATAATAGAGAAAATAATAAAATTAAATCACCACAAACTAAGGATATAATTCCACCAATTAATAATAACACTCTTGTTGTTTTCATAACTCACCTAATTATTTAATAATTTTGCTAATAATCTAATACCAGCTTCTATTTTATCATAATTTATAGCTGTATAGCCTAAAATTAATGTTTTACTATTTTTATTATTTATATCAAATTCTGATAGCATTGATATTTTAATTTTATTTTTATTTAATATTTCTATTATCTCTTTATCATTATATTTAGTATGTATTTTAACAGGAATAGATAAATAGCTTTTCTTTTCGTCAGGTGTTAAATTATCATATTCCTTTAATAAATCTAATATTAATTGCCTCTTTTTTAAATATAATCTTTTCATTCTATTTATATGAGATGCATATTCACCAGTTTTTATAAATTCCTTCAGCATTAATTGATCTAGGGTAGGAACTGAAGAATAATAATTATATTTTTCTTTATATAATTTTAATAAATAATCAGGTAATATCATATAAGATAATCTTAATCCAGGATACATAGTAGTAGTAAATGAGGAGAAGAAGATAACCTTGTTATTATCTAGTGAATATAAAGAAATAGCTCTTTGACCATTGATTCTAAATTCTGAATCAAAATCATCTTCAATTATTAAGCTATCAGTTTGATTTAAGAAATTAATTAATTCTTTTTTTCTACCTATAGACATTTTAATACCTGTAGGATATTGACTAAATGGTGTCGTATATAAAATACATCTATTCTTAGGAATAATAACACCATTAGAATCAATTTGATTATATGAAATATTTTTATTAATATTTAATTTTGCAAGCTTATGATAACCAGGATTTTCTAATACTAAGGAATCTATATCAGTTAAATTAATAATTCTTTCTATAGCTTCAATTCCATTACATATTAATATATTATTAATATCAGCATCTATTCCTCTATTAGATTTTAAATGTAGGCTTATTTCGTATCTTAATCCTAAATCTCCCATCATATCTGTTTTATTTAAATAATCCTTACTTTCAGTAACAGATTTCATTATTTTCAACCAATTAGTAGTAGGGAATTCTTCGATTTTAGAGGTAGTAAAATCATATAAATATTCGTTTTCTTTTTTTATTTCCTTTTTTTCTAGCTTTATAGGCTTTTTAACCATGATAGGCTGTTTAGTAACATAATAGCCTTTCTTTTCAATAGAATAAATATATCCTTCATCTAGTAACATAGAATATGCATTAATAACAGTATTAATACTAACATTTAAATCAATAGCTAAATCTCTTTTTGAAGGAAGCTTTTCATTTGGCTTTAATTCATTATTATTAATTTGTTCAACAATTTTTTCATATAAATCTATATATTTTTTCTTATTGTCATCTAATATTATTTCCATGGTCCTATCACATCCTTAAAAAACAATAACATTTATGATACCAGATTAATTATATGTTATTTTATATAACATAACAATATTGAAACCAATTTTATTTAATGATAAAATAAAATCTAGTGGGACGTGATTATATGGGGAAGACTTCAGCAAGCATTAAGTTAATTCAAATTTTATCTGCAAGAGATGGTTTTATCTCAACTGAGGAATTAGCTGAAATACTTGATATTAATAAAAGAAATATTAGAGAATATATTGCAGAAATAGAGGAAGCTGGCTATTTTGTTGAATCCAAAAGAGGCTTAACAGGCGGATATAGAATGCTAAATCATTCTACATTACCTCAGGCTAAGCTATCAGAGGATGAAAGATTTGCCTTAGATGAAGCATATTTATTTTTAAAGGAAAATGAATATCCATTAATAGATGATTTTAGATCTGCAACTAATAAATTTTTAGTATCAAAGGATTTTAAAGATGATCTTTCACCTAAAACTGTAATTGAAAAATATCCTTTAGCTATTGATAAGCATGAGCTTATGGATAGATATCAAACTATAGCTAACGCAATTGAAGATCAATATAAATGTGAAATACAATATAAGTCTATAAAAAATACAATTAAACGACATATTATTCATCCCTATAAGCTATTTAATTATAATGGTGGCTGGTTCGTTTTAGCCTATGAAGAGGATAAAAATGATTTTGGCTATTATAAATTAAATAGAATGGAAAGTATATATAAAAGAAAAAGCCATTTTACAAAAATGGATTTTAACGAAAGTGATTATCTTGATGAATTTGGTATGAAAAATAATGGAGAATATTATCATATCGAATTAGAATTTAGTAATTTAAATGTTTATATACAAGAAAGAGTATATGGTAAGAATCAAGAAATAGAGGTTATTGATGATAATACATTAAAGCTTTCTTGTGATATGCAAAATAAGGATATGATATTATCATTTGTTATGTCATTTGGTGCTAAATGTAAGGTGTTAGCTCCTGATTGGTTAAAGGAAGATGTATCAAATGAATTATTGAAGATGATGGATTATTATGGTTAAACACGTATTTTTAGATTTTAACGGGACTTTATTAGATGATATTGATTTATGCCTTGAATTATTAAATTGGATGTTAAAGGATCAAAATAAGCCATTAGTAGAAAAGAATAAATATAAAGAAATATTTATGTTTCCTATAAAGGATTATTATATAAAGGCAGGATTAGATTTCAATGTAGAATCCTTCGAGAGCCTAGCCCATAGATTTATGGATAGATATATAAATGAATATAAGAATTGTAAATTATTTGATGGTATAATAGATACATTAAAATATTTAAGAGAAAAGGGATATAAAATATATATTCTATCAGCATCTAAGCAATCTATTTTAAATTCACAATGTGATTATTATGGATTAACTAAATATTTTGATAATATCATTGGAATTAATGATATATATGCATCAAGTAAAGAAAAAATCGCAATTAGATTTATAGAAGAAAATAACATAAACACAGATGAAGCAATCTTTGTTGGTGATACACTACATGACGAAGAGGTCGCAAGAACAGTAGGTATTAACTGTTATTTAGTAAAATGTGGTCATCAATCAGAAGGCGTATTAAAAAGTGCAGGAGTAAAAATAATTGATGATATCAATAGTTTAAGGAATGAATTATGAAATATTTAATTGATGAAAGTTTTAAGGATTTTCCTACAAGTGAATTACCATATGATAAATTTCATACTGCATTAGGTGAATACCATCATATTAATTATGATGGCTATACTGGCTCTTGGTATGACCCAATTGATGTTCATCAATGGAGAACTATGGATGGATCCTGGATGGTTACATCAGATGGTATTAATCATTATATGGAACAAAATAGAGGTAATCCATCAAAGGACGCTTTTAAAAACGTTTATGCAACCTTAGCTAATAAACAAAAATTATATTGTACATATGGCCTTGATTTTAGTATCAGGCTTTTTGAGCTTAATTCTGATTATGCAGGTATTGCAGTGTCTTATATAACATCAAGATTATATTACGCTGTAGGCATTAATCAAGATGGCATAGCTATATTTAAAAGAGATAATGAAAATATTGAAATAATAGCTAAATTTGATATGGAAATATCAGATTTAGAAACATATTCTTTAAAGCTTTCTGTAGGAAATTCAGTCTATGTATATTTAGATAATAAATGTATTTTAAAGGGAAAAATAGATTTTAAAATACCATCTAAAATAGCACTTGTATCTAAATGCTTATGCAGATATTCAAATATTAAATTATATATGACTGATTTTGAATATAAGGATCATTTAAAAGAAGAAAAGTATTTAGAGAAGCAGTTAGATAATAAAAAGAAATTTTATCCTAAGCTTAAGCTAATAAATAAAATAGATTTGAAGAATTTTGGTTCAGGTAGACAATTAAGAATAACAATGATAGATAATAAACCAATATTCATTTTAGCTCAGCACCAAAAAAGATATATTAGAGATTCCTTCGCAAGATTATCATCAATGACAGCCTTTGATTATAATGGTAATGTATTATGGACTATAGGAGAGCCAAATAATTCAAATGATAATACATTAATTTCTTGTGATTTACCATTTCAAATTGCAGATATTAATAATGATGGTAAAAAGGAAGTTATTTATTCACAGGATTTTGAAATTAGAATAATTGATTTATTAACAGGTAAGCTAATTAAATCTATGCCAACACCTATTATAAAGGATGATCCTTTAGTAAAGAATGAACCATTTTATCGTTTAAATGTAGATGCAATACGCGTCGCTGATTTTGAAGGCTTAGGCTATAAGGGAGACTTTATAATTAAGGATAGATATCAAAATGTTTGGGCTTATGATAAAAATATGGAGCTAATGTTTAGATATCATAATAAAAATACTGGACATTTCCCATATATATTTGATTATGATAATGATAACAAGGATGAAATGTTTGTTGGATATGACTTAATTGATAACGATGGTAAAATGATATTTGACCTAGATATGAATAGTGATCATACAGATGAAATCATTTATGCAAAGCTAAATGAAGAGGACGGATATAAATTTATATTAGCTTCAGGAAATGAAGGAATGAACATTATAAACAAAGACGAAACTATATTTAAGCATAACGAAATAGGTCATGCCCAAAGAGTATCTGTAGCCCCATATAATCCTAGCACCAAGGACCTATGGATTATGGCAACAGCCTTTTGGGGAAGCTTTGGAATAATAGGTATTTATGATTCAAAGGGTGAACTAAAAAAGATTACTGAAATGGAATCATTAGGAGCCATAATTTCACCAATTAATTATGATGGGTCACACGTTTTAGCTATAACTCATGCCGGTGTTGATGGCGGATTAATTGATCATGAGCTAGATACTGTAGTAAAGTTTCCAGATGATGGTCATCCTACATTATGCCAAGAGGTATATGATATCGATAATGATGGTATAGATGAAATAATTTGTTGGGATCAGCATGAAATGTGGTTTTATAAGGCAGAAAAATATGTGTTAGGCAAAAAATATGAAAAATACCCTGATGAAGCATTTTCAAATTATCGTGGTGAATATTTAATTCCAAAAGAAGATTAATCTTGAAAAAGATTATCTATTCGTATATAATAAATAGTGACTTTTTTAGGAGGCATATAATGAAAAAAATTATCGCACATATATCTGCGTTCATGTTAATATTAGTAGGTATTTTATCTTTAGCATCATGTAGTGGAAGCTCATTCTATAGTGAATGGCATTCAGCTGGTGCAACAATCGAATCAGAAAACATTTTTAAATCAGTAACAGTAGATGAAGCAGAAGCAATGCTAAAGGATTCTAGCAAGAATACATTCGCATTATTCTTAGGCTCATCATCAGATACAGCTGCAGTATCAAATGTTACTTCAATGCAATATACTGCAGATGTAACAAACTATACTGGTAAGGTTTATTTCTTAACTATTACAGAAATTAAAAAATCTCAATCTAAGATGAAAGAAGTAAAGACTAAATTAGGAAACGTTGATGTTTCTGAAATGGGTAGTGGCGTATACTGCGTTATGTACGAAGATGGTAAGGTTAAATTTAACACAGCTAATAAAACTGATGATATTCTAAATCAATTCAAGGTTGATGGAGAAGTAAGCATTATAGCAGTATTAGAATACGTATTTGAGGTTTGTCCTGTTGAAGAATAATTAAGTGGCTTTTTAGCCGCTTTTATTTTTTATATATAATATAAAAGAATTATTTTTGTTTACTTAGAAAAAACACTTGTATATTTTCTAAAAACATAATATAATAGTGTTAATTTATTTTTTAGGAGGTTATTTTTATGTTTCATAGTACTAGAGGAAATAAATTAGTTTCATCTCCAGAGGCTATTTTAAATGGTCTTGCAGATGACGGAGGATTATATGTAATTGATAAGCTTCCAAAAATCAATTATAAGGATTTAATGAATGATGATTATCAAACAATGGCAGCAAAGATTTTAAATGCTTTCTTCCCTGAGTTTGATTATAAGGATATTAAAAGGGAGATTGATGATGCTTATTCATCATTTGATATAAATGAAGTAGTAAAGCTTAAGGGCTGTGATAAGGCATATTTCTTAGAATTATTCCATGGCCCAACATTAGCTTTTAAGGACTTAGCGTTAGTAGTACTTCCAAGATTAATGAAGCTATCTAAGGAAAAGCTTGGCTATGATAAAAATATTACAATTTTAACTGCAACATCAGGTGATACTGGTGGGGCTGCCTTAAACGGATTTAAATCAATCCCAGGTATTTCAATTGTAGTATTATATCCTAATGGAGGAGTATCTCCAGTACAAGAGGCACAAATGTGCTCATTCATTTCTAAGAATTCTAAGGTTCTAGCTATTGAAGGTAATTTTGATGATTGTCAAAATTTTGTTAAGAAATTCTTCAGTGAGCATAAGGATTTATCTTTATCAAGTGCTAACTCAATTAATATCGCAAGATTAGCACCACAAATTGTTTATTATTTCTATAGCTATATTTATTTAGTAAGAAATAATATTATCAAAGACGGAGATAAAATTAATTTCGATGTTCCTACAGGAAATTTCGGTAACATTTTTGCAGGATTCTATGCTAAATCATTAGGACTTCCAATAAAGAATTTGATTTGTGCATCTAACAAAAATAGTGTATTAACAGATTATTTTATGAATGGTAAATATGACAAAAAGCGTCCATTCTTCAAAACAAATTCACCATCTATGGATATTTTAATTTCTTCTAATTTAGAAAGATTTCTATATTATGGTACAAATAGTGAAGCTAAGACTAAAGAATTAATGGAATCATTAGTTAAAAATGGTGAATATGAATTTAATAATCCATTTGATTATTTCTATGCATATTCAACAGATGAAAAAAAGACTTTAGATGTAATTAAAGAAGTATATGATAATTATAAATATTTAATTGATCCACATACTGCCGTAGCATATAATGCTTATAAATTATATGAGAAAAATACAAATGATGCTGCAATAACTGTTGTAGTTTCAACTGCATCTCCATATAAATTCCCACAAGCTGTACTTAGCGCATTTAATGTGGTAGAGGATGACGCAATGAAATCAATTAAGGTATTATCTAATAAATTTAATATAGAAATCCCTAAGGTATTAAATTATCCTCCTGTTAAGAGAACAGTTGTTAAATTAGAGGATTCAAATAAATATGTTATGGATGTGATAAAATGCTTCGAATAAGAGTTGAGGCAACATCAGCTAATGTTTGTGTTGGCTTTGATGTTTTAGGTATCTCATTATGCCTTTATAATGAATTCACATTTGAAAAGAAAAAGAGCTTTTCATTTAGAGGCTTTGAGCCAGAATACTCAAATATCAATAACAATATGGTATATGACTCATATATTGAGGTTTTTAAGGAGCTTAATAAAAATCCAATACCTGTTGAAATTGGATTTAAGGGTGATATTCCTGTATCAAGAGGCCTTGGTTCATCATCAAGCTTAATTGTAGCTGGAGTATTTGCGGCAAACGAAATATTAGGAAATCCTTTAACAAAGGACGAATGCTTTAACATCTGTGCAAGATTAGAAGGACATCCTGATAACGTAGCACCAGCAATTTATGGTAAGCTTGTAGCAAGCTTTAAAATAAATGATACATATTATCCAAACATTTATGATATTAATGATGATTTAAAATTTATCGTTGTAATTCCTAAATATAAATTATCTACTCATGATGCAAGAGAGGTTTTACCTAAGGAATTACCATATAAGGATATAGTTAATAATTTATCTAGAATTGTTAATATTCCTAAGGCCTTTAAAAATGGAGACTTAGACCTATTAAAAAAGCTTTTTAGTGATAAGCTTCATGAACCATATAGAAGTAAATTAATTAAAGAATATGATATAGTTAAAAAGATTTGTGATGACAATAATGCAGCATTTGCGATATCTGGCTCAGGATCTACAATGCTAGTTATTACAAAGGATGAAAGTATTATTAATAAATTCAATGATTTAGATTGTGATGTAAAATTACTAAGTGTCGGTAGCGGCATAGAAATAATGGGAGAATAAAAATGAGTGACGATTATTATGTAATACATAAAAAAGTTTTACCTGATTATTTTGAAAAGGTAATTCAGATTAAAGAAATTATAAGCTTAGGTACAAATATTAGTGATGCTTGTAAGGAAGTAGGGCTTTCAAGATCAACTTTTTATAAATATAAGGATTATGTAAATAGACCATCAATGAAGGTAGGAAAAAGAATAATCCTATCATTAAAGCTAGTTGATGAGCCAGGTGTTTTATCTAATATTTTAAATGATGTTGCAGCAAGACATGCTAATGTTTTAGCAATTAATCAAGAGGTACCTATTCATAACATTGCCTTTGTTACATTAACAGTTTCAATTGGCAATATGGATTCATCTATTCAAAGCTTTATTCAAGAATTAAAAAACGGAAAGAATGTAATTGATGTATTATTGTTAGCGGTGGAATAAAATGGATATAGCTATATTAGGATTTGATGATCTTGGTAAAGGTCTATATGAGCTTTTAAGAACTAAAAAAAATCAAATCTATAGAAACTATGATTTAAATATTAAATATATTTATATAGAAAATAATCATGATTCTATTTCATTACCAGATGTAATAACAGCTAATTACAATGACATAATAAATGATAATAGTGTTAGTATTGTTATTGATACAGGAAATAATATAAATTCATTTGAATATCTAAAAACAGCTATCTATTCTAGAAAGAATGTTATTACAACTAACGAGGATGTAATAGCGAATCATTATGTAGAGCTAGAGGCTATTGCCATAGATATGGGAGTAAAAATATTATTTAGTGCTACGTTAGGTGGTATTCCTATTATAAATACATTGTTAAATCAAGCTTCATATAATGAAATTAATAAAATAGAAGCGATTTTAGATAGTAACATTAATTCTATTATAAGCCTTGTATCTAAAGAAAATATGAGCTGTAAAGAAGCATATGATATGTTAAATAAAAAGAATAATATCGATTTATTCGGTACTACTCAGGCTAAAAAGCTGGCAATACTTGCTATGATAGCATTTAATACGACATTAAATGAAAAGGAAATACATAAATTTCCTATAGCATCATTAGAGGATGATGTTATATTAGTATCAAATCTTTTAGGATATAAACTAAAATATATGGCTTCAGCAACCCTAAATCAATTTAGTATTAATGCTTCGGTAGAGCCTATATTAGTTAAATCAGATGATATATTTTCTAATGTTGATTATGATTATTTAATGATTAAATATTATAATAGTGACAATAAAGTAGAAGCCTTTTATGGCACTAATGATATTAAATCAGTAATTAATTCAGTAATTTCTGATATAGGATTAGTATTATCTGATTATAATCAAAAATTTATGCCAAGAAATTCATTTATATGTAATGGAAATAGGCATGTTAAATCAAGATATTTAATTAAGCCAAAAATCTTAAATGATTTTTTTAAGAATAATACAGAAAAGAATTTAGATAAAATAATAATTACCTCACCGATATTAGGAGAAGAATTATTAGCTCATCTAAATGAAATTCAATTTTATGCTAGAATTATTGATTAATATTGATAATAGCATATAAATTTGATATAATATTTTTATAAATTAGGAGGATTCAGATATGCAAGAAATATTTGAAAAAATCAAATCAATTATTATTGATGAATTAAATTGTGCACCAGAAAAAGTTACTATGGAAGCTAAGTTAAAGGACGACCTAGGAGCTGATAGTATCGATGCTGTACAAATCATTATGGATTTAGAAGATACTTTTGGTATTACAATTGAAGAAGATAATGCTGAAGCTATTCAAACTGTAGGCAACCTTGTTGAATATGTACAATCATTAATTAAGTAATATTAAAAATTAAAGGGCTACGTCTGTAGCCTTTTTAATTTCTAAAGAAAGGAGTAGTCTTATGGGTAGAGGCAATTGGTATAAAAAATGGCAAGACAACCGCTCATTTATAGTAGAGAATGATAGATTAAAGGAAAAAGCCTATGTTTTTTCATCTTTCCCTAAATGCGATTCTTTTGGATTTATTGACGGTAATATTAGACCATATATTATTATAGATACCTATTCTAGATATTTAAGAATGAAGGATAAGAATGTTCTAATGCCCGTAGGATTTAATACCTTAAGTGCTAAAAGCTTTTTTGAAAGTAAAAGATTATATAACATATTAGATGATAAAATTAGTAATGTATATAGAGAAACATTATTAGAGCTTGGCGTTGGAATTAATGAATTAAAAGAAATAAATATGAGACATAATGAATATGTTTCTAATTTACAATTATCCTTTATAGATTTATACGAAAGAGGATATATTGAATATAAAAATACAATAGTTTATTATGATGAAAATAAAAACAAAATATACGATTCATTGAATAAACCAGAAGATAGTGATTTACCAAAAATTAAAGAAAAATGCTTTGTTTTAAAAATAGATAATATTATTAAGCAAATAATTCAGGATATTAATAATTATAAAATACCTAATAAGATTAAGGATAAGCTTATTAATTTATTAGAGCCTAAGGATGTTTTATGCATTAATATTTCTTTATCTTCAAATAAAACAATTGAAATTGAATTAGATAATCCTGAATATTTAGGTGCTGCATCATATATATTAATAAATCCTGAATATGTTAACATTAAGGATTTTGTTGATCCTGATGAGCTAAATGGTGTAAATGAATATCTAGAAAATGGAAATGAGCCATTTGCATATAGTGGAATAAACGCTATTAACCCACTAACAGGAGCACAAATACCTATGTTTGTATCAACATCCATGAATAAAGATTTTTATTTAGGTATACCAGCATTAAGAGACGAAGATATGCTATATGCTAAAAACGCAGGATTTGAAATTATAAATATTTTTGATGAGGATGAATTATTAATTAATTCTGATTTCTTAAATGGATTAGATATTAAATCAGCAAAAGAAAAAATAACAGAAGCATTTTTAGATGCAGAAATTGCATCTATCAAAAAGATATATGATAAAAAGGAAATCAATTTATCGTCATATGATACATTTGGATGCTTATTCCCATTTTTATATGATAAGACAGGTATGAAATTAAATTCTTTAAAAGATTTTTTACCGTATAATTTCTCTGGACAATTTAGACCTATTTTAAATCCTGATGTAGATTTATTAGGAGAGCCACTAGAAGGATCTATTAATAGCCTATTTTCAACTGGTGTAGCTCCATTTATAGCAATATCCTATGATGAATTTAATGCTGATTATGAAATAATTAGTGATACAGCAAGGGATGATTATCTTAATTGGCTACCAATGAAATTATTAATAGCTAATGAAAATAATATAGTAGAAGAATTATTAATGCCTATTATTTTTTATAATATAATAAAAAAAGAATTAGGCTATGATTTGCCTAATCTTGCAGAAGAAATAATAGTATTACCAGAAATATGCGATAATTTTATGAATAAAATAACTAAAGCAAATAATAATACTATTAATTTTGAAAAATTATTAGAGGAATATTATGCTGATTCTATTAGATTATATTATTTATCATCTAGCTTAAATGAGGTCTTTGTTTTTAACAAATATGATTTAGCTGATTTTGATAAATATGTTAAATATTTAAAACAAGCTTTGTTAAGACCAACAGATAATGAAACAGATAGATTAGATTTTTATTTCGCTGAATTTGCGTCTAAAGCAACTAAATTATTACATGAATATCGTTTTAACGATTATATAACTTTAATAAAAAATTTTAGTATGCAATATGTAATTAGAGAAATACCATCAAATGATAATATTTTAACGTTTATTAGAACTATATTCCCTATTCTTCCATATCTTGCAGAAGAAGTATATGAGGAAAAATTTAAAAGTAGATATTCAATCATAAATGAAGGCTGGCCAGGTGAGTAAAAAAAGATTGAAAATAATCAATCTTTTTCATAATTCATTCCCTGGTATAGGCCTTCTTTTCTCATTTTTTTATCTATTTCATTCATAACTACCATTTTCTTAATTGTCCATTTAGGCTCAATTAAATCCTTGATATTTCCATCTGCAGCAAGCCTATGAATTATTATATCAGGTCTTAAATTACATATTTGCTTTACTGTAATATCTACATATTCATTTAATGATAAAATCTTAAATGGATTTTTATTATATTCATCTGCCATTATAGTATCATTAAGAATTAAAAGCGAATGTATTTTAATACCTTGAATATCTAATTTATTTACATAATTAATTGTTTCTAGCATATCATTTTCAGTTTCATTTGGTAATCCATTAATTATATGTAAAACTACCTCAATATTATGTTTTCTTAATAAATCTACAGCAATTTCTAATTCATCATTAGTCATTTTTCTATTAATTAATTCGGAAGTCTTTTCATTTGATGTTTGAAGGCCAAGCTCTACCTGAACATGAGTCTTTTTATTTAATTCGCCAAGCATATCAGCGATTTTTTTATTAATACAATCTCCCCTTGTAGCAATAGAAATACCTATTGTCTTATCAGGAGCAAATGTTAGTGATTCCTCAAAAATATTTTTAAGATAATCAACAGGAGCGTAGGTGTTAGAACCGGCTTGGAAATATGGCATATATAAAATATTTTTCCATTTCTTTTCCATTACAGCTTTTATATCATTAAATTGATCATGCAGTGATTTGTTTTTATCTCCTGCGAAATCACCAGATAGATTTTTAGAACAGTAGGTACAGCCACCATATCCCTTTTTGCCATCTCTATTAGGACAGGTAAATCCACAATTTAATGATATTTTGGCCACTTTATGTCCATATTTATGCTTATAATATTCGTGTAATGAATTATAGGGTTTATCCTTTGTAAAATAGTTCATAAAAATCACTCCTAGAGATATTATAATTTAGTGAAAAATGAAATTAAAGAAAAATATTATATATTTTTAAAAATATATAAAAAAATCTAATTTTTTATTGTATAATAACAATATCGGTTTAAGGAGTTTGTATGCAAAAAATTATTAATGTTATATGCCATCCATCTCAGATTGCATTATATTTCAATGATAAAGTATATAAGATTATAATTTGGTTTATTTGCCTATTATCTATTTTAACAGGAATAATAGTTGCGTATGCATATAAAACAGATGTTTATAGCTATGATTTTGTTAGAAGCGTAACTAATTCACTTATTACAAAGGAAGGCACTCCTAATGTGATTTATAGTGAATCTACTCTAAGAGGAGAATCATATTCCCTAAAGAGTGATACAGTATTTATTTATTTCTCAAAAAGTGATTTCGCTCATAATGACTATGGCCTAGTATTTAATTTTAAAGAAACAGAAGTAGACGTATATTATCGTTTCTTTTCTAAAAAAACAATGAGCTATAAGGATATGAATATATCAGATTTCACATTTGCAGATGTTAAAAATGGTATTAATAACGCAACTATAAAATTTGAAAGCTTAATATATCATGCTGCTAATTTAATTAACAATGAAGCTAGATTAATGAATATATCAGATAGTCTATTTAGCACATTATCTATGTTTCTATTAGTAATTGGTGTAGCTTTATTATTATCATTTTTTGTTAATCCATTAATTAAATTTCCACATCGTGTTAGAATTTGCTTATATGATTCAATGATATATTTAATATTAATTATTTTTTCACTTATGCTACAAGCTGCATGGCTACAATATGTAGCTTTAGCAGTGCCACTAATTTACACTAGTATTTCATTTAGAAGAATTGTTGTTATAAAGAGGTAATATTATGACTATAATTGATAAAATTAAAACTTCAAATATCCTAGATCCAAATAATGAGGTTAGGATTGATGAGGCTATTTATAAAAAAATATCAAATAAATTAATTATTTCCTTTGTATTAAAATATGCTGTATCTTTGAATAATTACAAGGAATTAAAGAGAATAATACACGAAATGGTAGAGGCTACTGGTGTAAATGCTGATTTAAAAATAGGTATTGGCTATGAGGATGAAACATTAACAGTAGATGAATTGAAAGAATATTTAGTAGAAATACTAAATTTCTTATCTGATAAATCTGTAAGCTTTAGATCTTTAAATGTAGATGATTGCTTAATTGAGGATAATAAAATATCCTTTAAGGTAGCATGTGATGCTAAAGGTGTTGATGAATTGATGACACCTATAAAAAATATGTTTGAAAAATATGGGTTTGCTATTGAAACAAATGTTATTATTGATGAATCAAAGAGCCTAAGTGAAGCAATTAATGAATTAGATAATAAGCTTATGGCAGAGCTTGAGCGTCAGCAACAAGAAGCACATGAAGCTCAAAGATTTAATAAAATGATTCAGGAATCTAAAAAAACATATAAGAAATATATCCCAGATTCAGTTACCCCTATAAAGGGAATACCTGCAAGCCATGAGCAGCTACAGGCATATATCAATGAAGCAGGAACTGATGTCTTTTTATTTGAAGGCTATGTTTTTGATAAAGAAATTAGAAATACAAAAAATAAAAATGCTGATATATGCTTATTAAAGGTTACAGATGAAACAGATTCAATTTTAGTAAAAAAATGGCTAAGAGCTGATGTCGAAAAAGAGTGCTTTAAAAATGAAATGAGCGTAGGCACTGAAATAAAGGTTGTTGGTAAGGTTGAATATGATTCATTTATGAGACAAGTAGTTGTCAATGCCTCTAATGTAACAGTTTTAGGAAAGCATAAGGAAGCAGAGGTAGTTGATGATGCTGAGGTTAAGCGTGTTGAATTAAATTGTCATACTAAAATGTCTACACTAGATGGTTTAACTGAAGGTACAGATTATGTAAAGGCTGTATACAAGTGGGGCTGGAAATCAATGGCATTTACTGATACCTCAGGATTATATGCAATACCTGAAATAGACCATGATTTAGGTAAATTCCCTGATTTTAAGCCGATTTATGGTGTAGAATTACCATTTATTGATGATTATAAATATTTTATTACATTCAATGAAAGAGATATTGAATTAAAGACTGCAACCTATGTTGTATACGATATTGAAACAACAGGATTTTCTCAGGAATTCGATGAAATAATTGAAATTGCAGCTTGTAAGGTATATCAAGGTGGAATTATTGAGAAATATGAAACCTTTGTTAATCCAAGAAGACATATTTCAGAAAAGATTACTGAATTAACATCAATTACAGATGAAATGGTTAGCGATGCTAAATATATTGAGGATGTTTTACCTGAATTCTTAGAATTCTGTAAGGGTAGTATTTTAGTTGCCCATAATGCTAAATTCGATGTTGGTATGATTTATGCAAAGCTTAGAAAAAGCAATATTGAATATGAAGAATTCCCTGTTATTGATACCTTAAATTTATTTAGAGTTTTAGCAGGATATAGTGAAGAGGAAAAGAAATTTAACCTAAAGGTTTTGTCTAAGCATTATAAGATTAAGCAAGAGCAGCACCATAGAGCTATTGATGATACTAGAGTAACAGCATTATGCTTTATTAGTATGCTAAATGATTTATATAATAAGAATGTTCTTAATTATAAGGATATTAATTCTTTAATCGATCCTAGCCTACATTATAAATATGTAATTCCTTCAAGAATTAATTTATTAGCAAAAACTCAAAAGGGCTATAAGAATTTATTAAAAATCGTTTCTGATGCCTTAACATATCATTTATACGGAGATGCTAGATTGCTTCATAGCGTAATTGATAAATATCACGAGGATATATTAGTAGGCTCAGGTGATTATTTAGGTGATGTGTTTGAAAATGCATTAAATAGAAGTGAAGCAGAATGCCTTGAAGCTATGAAGATGTGTGATTATATTGAGGTTCAGCCTACTTCGGCATATATGCATTTATGGGATTCACTACCTGGTGGTGAATTAGATATTCAAGAGGTAATTAAAAAGATTATAAGATTAGCTGACTCATTAGGTAAGCCTGTAGTAGCTACATCAGCTTGTCATTATTTAAGACCTAATTTGAAGCAATATAGAGATATATTAATTCAAAGCCCTCAGGTTGGTGGTGGAACACATAATTTAGCAAGCTACAAAAAATCTCCTGCATGTCATTTAAGAACAACAACAGAAATGCTGATGGAATTTGATTTCCTAGATAAAGAATTAGCATATAAAATTGTTGTAGAAAATACTAATATGATTGCAGATTCTATCGATAAATATCCTGCCTTCCATAAGGAAATGTTCTCTCCAAGAGATGATGAATTTAAGGATTCATTTTTACATGTAGCATCAATTGACGCAGAGGTAAGCCGTATAATTGATGAAAATGTTAAAAAGAATTATGGTGATAATCCATCACAAATTGTAATGGATAGATTAAATAGAGAATTAACAGGTATTAGAAAGAGTGGATATGCATCTGTTTATTATATGTCATATTTAATGGTTCAAAAGTCTTTATCTGATGGATATCTAGTAGGATCACGTGGTTCTGTAGGCTCATCTTTGGTTGCTACAATGATGGATATAACTGAGGTTAACCCATTAAAGCCACATTATAAGTGTAAAAAATGTAAATGGCATTCATTTAAAATGTCAGATGAGGAAATTGAAAAATATGGAATCAGAGATGATGAAAAGCCATTCCAAGATATATTAAGAAGTGTTGATTCTGGATATGACCTACCTAATAATGTATGCCCTATTTGTGGAGAGCCACTAGCTAAAGATGGACATGATATTCCATTTGAAACATTCTTAGGATTTGATGCAGATAAAACACCAGATATCGATTTAAACTTTAGTGGTGAATATCAGCCAGTAGCTCATGAATATATTAGACAGGTATTCGGTAATGAAAATGCCTTTAGAGCTGGTACTGTAGGTACTATTGCAGATAAAAATGCATATGGATATGTAAAGGCATATCTTGAAAAAACAGGAAAAAGCCTAAGAGAAATCGAAATTGATAGATTAAGTAAATATTTAGTTGGTATTAAGCGTTCAACAGGACAGCATCCTGGAGGAGTTGTAGTAGTACCTCATTATGTTGATATTTATGATGTTACACCTGTACAATATCCTGCAAACGATGATACTGTACCAATGAGAACTACTCATTATGATTATCATAAGTTTGAAAACAATCTATTAAAGCTTGACGTACTAGGACACGATGATCCAACTATTATTAGATATATTATGGATTATGTAAATGCTCATCAAAGTGAGTTTCCATTCACTAGTGCGAGAGATATTCCAATTGATGATCAAACATTATATCGTTTATTTAGTGAAACAGCAGTAATTGGCTTAACTCCAGAATCATTAGGCTCTAAGGTTGCATCATTTGGTGTGCCTGAATTTGGTACTAAATTCGTTCAGGGTATGTTAATGGAAACAACTCCTAAAACATTTGCCCAGCTTGTTAAAATATCTGGCTTATCACATGGTACAAACGTATGGGCAAACAACTCACAGGAGCTAGTTGGAGGTAAAACTGAATTTGGTCCAATCCCATTCAAGGATACAATTGGTTGTCGTGATGATATTATGATTGACTTAATTAGAATGGGACTTGATCCATCTAAGTCATTTAAGATAATGGAATTCGTAAGAAAGAATAAGAAGGTCGGGGCTCCTGACCAATGGGTTGAGTTCCAAAAATATATGAGAGAAAACAATGTTCCTGAATGGTACATTTGGTCTTGTGATAAGATTGAATACATGTTCCCTAAGGCGCATGCTACGGCATATGTATTAATGGCATTAAGAATTGCCTGGTTTAAGGTTTATTACCCACCACTATTCTATAGTGCATGGTTATCAAAAAGAGCTAAAGGCCATGATGTAAATGCATATGTTGGAGGACCAATGGCAATTAAGGCAAGAATAGAAGAAATTGCCAATAATCCTGATAAAACAGCTAAAGATGATGATTTAGTAACTGCACTTCAAATCGCACTTGAAATGACTCTAAGAGGAATAAAATTCCTACCAGTTGATATAATGAAGAGTGATGCAATTAATTTTACAATTGAAGATGGTAATTTAAGAATTCCATTCATCGCTGTAGATAAATTAGGTGAAGCGGTAGCACTAGATATTGTAAAAAATAGAGAAGAAAGAGCATTCTCATCTAAAGCAGATGTAAAAAGAAGAACTAGACTTAATAATTCCCTATTCCAAGAATTCGAAATTATGCATTCATTTGGTAATTTACCTGACGAGGATAAGGAAGCAACAGAAGGCTTATTTGCATTTTTAGATTAAAATAATGTGACCACGCGTCACATTATTTTTTGTGATATTATGTGATTTTCTTCCATTTATAAAAAAAGATGATATAATAGTGCTGTAAAAATTAAAGGGAGGATTATTATATGAAACCTACACCATTATTTTCAAATATACAAACTGGTGCTCAGACATATGATGATATTGATAAGGCAACCTATAAGGGAATAACAATAAAAACAGTATTATTATTCTTAATTACAGTTGCTGTAGCATTAACAACAATATTTGTTGTTCCAAGATATGTCGTTGCAACAGAAAATATAACTCCATTATTAGTTGGATTAATAATTGCTATGATAGTAGCATTAATTTCAGCTCTTGTTGGTAGATTAAGCTATAATCTTGCAATGCCATGCTCAATTATATATTCATTATCTATGGGCTTCTTGCTAGGATTTATTACTGCAATTGCTGAAGCTTATGTTCCTGGTATAGCAATTACAGCTGTAGTTTCAACATTAATTATTTTTGGTATTATGCTATTATTATTCTTTACAGGAGTAATTAAAGCATCTAACAAGCTAATGGCTATTGCACTTGGCTTATTATTAGGTGGAGTTGCAATATCATTATTTACATTTATTATGGCATGGACAGGCCAAATCTCTGTTACACAATATTTATGGTTATTACTATTAATTGAAGCTATATATTTAATTTATGCTGTAATTACATTAACATTTAATTTCTGTGAAGCTGTTGTGGTTGTTAATAGTGGAGCAACTAAAAAAGCTGAATGGAGCGTTGCTTTAGGCTTAATGTCAGCTATGGCATATATCTATATTGAATTATTAAGAATATTATTAATAATCGCAAGCATAGTTGGAAACAATCGTTAAAATGAGCTACTTCGGTAGCTCTTTTATTATGTCTTAAAATTATATTTATTATATAAAATCACTTTAAACAGCAATAAAACAATTATGATATATGAAGTAAAGCATTTTCAAAGCGAAAATTTTGAAAAGTAATAAAATTAGACTACTAATTTTTTTCTTTTTATGTTAGAATCTTATGAGTAGTATTTTTATTATTTTAGGAGTGTTTTACATGAAATTAAGTGATTTATTATTTAAATTTAGCCATAATACTAATATGACAATGTTTGTAAATAATGCTAATGAAAAACCACAAGCTTACGCAAGATATAAAAAAGAAGATAATTCATATATCTTAGAACCAACTAATTTATTTAATGAAGCTTTACATGCTACTAAAACATCAATTACATTAAATAATAAAAAGGAAATTTCTTCATGTAATTGCGGTTGCTTAAATTTCTATAAAACTAAAGAATGTGTTCATATTGCAGCACTTTATTATAGTGGTCTTGCTCAAATTGACGAGGAATTATTTAATAAGGAATGCAATAGATATTTAAAACAACAAAAGAAAACAGTTCACAAATCAATTCTAAGTAGTTTAGCATCTGATATAAAGGTTACTAATCCATATTTTGGTATGATTCATTTAATACCAGTAATAGAAGAATTAGATAAGCAATATACATTATCATTAAAAATAGGCTTTGATAAGGATTATGTAATTAAAAGTATTTCAGAATTCATTAATATGACAGAAAATAATATATTCTATAGCTATGGACAAAAGCTAGAATTTATTCATTCTTATGAATGCTTAGATACTATTAGTAAGATTTTTTATACATTTATTTCTAATATATCTAGTGCTGATGCTGATAAAAGTATTCCAATTAGAAAATCTCATTTGTTAAGAATATTAGAAATATATAAGGATAATATTATCTTTTATAAAAGAAAAGATGAAGAAAAACCTATTTCTAGATTAATCAAGGAAAATGATAATTTTGATGTTGCCCTAAATTCAAATTATTTATATATTGATGAATCAGACTCTAAATTATTATTAACAGGTGTTAACTATGCCTATTTCATTACTGATACAATGATTTATGCCTATCCATATAAATCTAGAAACGAAGGAAAAATCTTTGGCTATTTATCAAAAATTGATGGTAAGCTAATGCTAGATGCAGCAAGCGATGAATTTATTTCAACTATCCTACCAATTATTAAAAAGGATATTAAAATATCAAATGAATTTTATGAAAAATATCCTATACCTGATATTAAAATTAATTCATATTTCACTTATAGTGATGGAAATATCTTATTAACTCCAAAGATTGCATGTAAGGAAATTGATAGAAAGAGCCCTTATATCCCACAATTATTAGACGGATATTTCAAAAACGTTGAAGCTCATTCATTTATTAGAAATGTAGATAAAAAGTATTGCTTACCAGAGCTTGAAAATCAATATAAATTCTTAACAGGTGATTTATCTAATATTAAATCATTTGGAGAAGTATTCTTTGATGAAAACATGAAGAAACTAAAGGCTAAGAAGTCATCAAAGACTAAGATTAATATTTCTTATAATGTTGGTTTATTAGATTTCAATTTTGAAAATAAGGATTTATCATTAGAAGAAATTCAAGCAATGCTATTAGCATATCATGAAAAGAAGAAATTTATTAGATTAAAGGATAATACAATTCTAGAGATAGATGAGGATTCTGCAAAGGAAATCGATGATTTCTTAGAGGATTTCAATATATCAATTAAGGATATTAATAAGCCAGTAAAGAAATCTTTGAATTATTTATTAAAGCTAGTATCAGGTGTTGATACTAACCTTAATATGGATAAAGAGGTAGTAAGAATTATTAGAGCTATCCAAAACTATAAAAATAGTGGATATTTACCTAGTGATAATTTAAAGGATCAATTAAGAGAATATCAAATTGATGGATTTAAGTGGCTAAAAACATTATCTGAATTTGGATTTGGTGGTATTTTAGCTGATGATATGGGTCTTGGAAAGACTCTAGAAATGATTGCGTTCTTATTAAGTGATAATAAAGAAATGCCATCACTTATCGTATGTCCAATGAGCTTAGTATATAACTGGGAAATTGAATGTGAAAAGTGGAAATACAATGCTCCTGTTAAGCTTGTATTAGGTAATAGTGAAGAAAGAGAAGCTATTATAAAGAGTATTGTTCCTAACAGCAAAACATTATATATTACATCTTATGATTCATTAAGAAGGGATAGCCAATTCTATAGTGATATCAAATTTAGATTTATTATTGCTGATGAAGCTCAATTTATTAAAAATCAATTTGCTCAAAAGAGTGAGGCTATTAAATCCTTAAATAGTGAAATTAATTTTGCATTAACTGGTACACCAATTGAAAATGGATTAGCAGATTTATGGAGTATATTTGATTTCTTAATGCCTGGATATTTATCTAATTATAATCACTTTAAGAATCGTTATGAATCATTAATAATTCATGACGATACTGAAGCTTTAACAAATCTTAAAAAGAGAGTAGCTCCATTTATCCTAAGAAGAACAAAGAAGGATGTCTTAAATGACTTACCTGATAAGATTGAAGATTACTATTATTGTAAGATGGAAGCAAAGCAAAAGGAAGTATACGATGGCTTTGTTGCTAAGCTTAAGGATGATCTTAATAATGGTGCATCTAATGTACTAGCCCTACTTACTAGATTACGTCAGGTATGTATTACTCCTGAATTAATATATCAAGAGCCATTTACAAATACTAAAATTGATATGGCTATTGATTTAATTAAATCATCAATTGAAGCAGGACATAGAATTTTATTATTCTCACAATTTTCACAAAGCTTCCATATTTTATCTAGAGAATTAGATAATATGGGAATTAAGCATTTCATCTTAGATGGTCAAACAAAGGCTAAGGTTAGAATGGATATGGTAGAAGAATTTAATAAAAATGAAGATATTAAATTATTTATCATTTCCCTAAAGGCTGGTGGAACAGGCTTAAATTTAACTGGTGCTGATATGGTAATACATCTAGATCCATGGTGGAATAGTAGTGCTGAAATGCAAGCTACAGATAGAACATATCGTATTGGTCAAACAAAGAACGTTACAGTTATTAAGCTTATTTGTAAGGATACAATTGAAGAAAAGGTTATTCATTTACAAAAGCTTAAAAAGGAGCTTGCAGAATCTATTGTTATAGAGGATGAAGCAAAAGCTATTAAGCTTACAAAACAAGATATATTAGAATTATTAGAATAGTGGTTTTATGCCACTATTTTTTATTTTTGTTGTTTTAATTTTTATATTTTGTTATAATAATATCATAGATTGCGGTTCATTATTTAATAAAGGAGGTGGTCCTATGGATTTACTTGGGATGTCTCAAAATACACTATTATTAACCTTTTTTATCATAGGTAATATAGTTGGTATTTTATTATTTTTTATCATACTAGTTTCAAATATAGCATCAAAAAATAGAGAAACTAAAAATATTTATTTTAATGCAGTATTAGTATCACAAATATTTTATTTCTTAATTGATATTATTTGGGCAATAGCCTATTTTAATGATTTTGAGGGAAGAATTATAGTAATTAGATATTCTAAAATGCTATATTTTATAACTGGTGGCTTTGCAGCATTTTGCTGGTTTATGTATATTGAAATATTAATGGGCGCTAGGTTTTCTAAAACAAAGAAGCAAAGATTATTAATAGGATTACCTATAGTAATATCTACAATATTTGTGGTAATTATTAGTATTGCAACGCCAGATAATAGAATTGTAAAAAATGTATTAGTTTCTATTAGCCAAATGTATATTCCATATGCATATATTTTCTTCGCTGCAGTATATTCAATTATTATGGCTATTAAAACAAAGAAAAAGCCCACTAAAAAGAATTATATTTCATTATCTATTTATCCAATTGGATTAATTTTAATATCATTATTACAAGTCTTTTTCTTAGAGCTTCCAATATTCTGTTTAGGTACAGCATTATTAATCGTATTATTATATATCTTTAAGATTCAATCTCAGGTTTCAACAGATCCACTTACAGGTATTAATAATAGAGGTGCATTAACTAAATACATAGGTGAATATACAAAATATAATTCTACATATGTATTAATGATAGACGTTGATAAGTTTAAGCTAATTAATGATAACTTCGGTCATTTAGAAGGAGATAGAGCTTTAGTTATTTTAGCAAATGCCCTAAAGGCGGGATCTTCTAATAGAAAAGAAAAATGCTTCTTAGCTAGATATGGTGGAGATGAATTTATAATTATCGCATCATGTGATGATGAATTTGATGTTGATGAATTAGTTAAAAATTTACATAGAGAAGTTGAAAAGACTCATGAAATAACGCTTAAATATCATCTTAGCGTTTCAATAGGCTATAGTAAGGTTAATGATAATGAGTCAATACTTCAGGTTATCGAAAGTGCAGATGAAAGAATGTACGAAAATAAAACTAAAAAGAAGGCTAAAGAAATTGACAAGAGGTAATTAATATAATATAATCTTATTAAGAATTATTCTTAATTAATGAGGTATTATAATGATTAGAAGGAATACTAATCAAAGACAAATAGTTTTTGATTCATTAGCATGCCTAGGTCATGCTACATCAGATGATTTAATTAGTTATATTAATAAAAATTATTCTAATATATCATTAGCTACAATTTATAGAAATTTAACTATTTTATTAGCCGAAAAGTCTATTAAAAAAGTTAAGATTGCAGATGTTGACGTTTATGAGACAGTTAAAGAAAAGCATTATCATTTTAAATGTCGTTTATGTGGAAATATCATAGATATTCCTACTTCAATAGTTCCATTTGATTTTTCAACAATAAAAACTATTGATAGAAACGATATATTAGATTGTGATATTGTATTTCAAGGCGTGTGTCATAATTGTATAAAAAAATAAAAAAAGAAGAGGGGAACGAATAATGAAAAAATATGTATGTAAGGTATGTGGTTATGTTTACGAAGGAGATTCATTACCAGAGGATTTCAAGTGTCCAGTATGTAAGGCACCAGCATCTAAGTTTGAAGAGCAAACTGAAATGACTTGGGCTTGTGAGCATGTTGTAGGAGCAGCTGAAGGAGCTCCTATGGATATCATTGAAGATTTAAGATCAAACTTTACTGGTGAATGTAGTGAAGTTGGTATGTATTTAGCAATGTCAAGAGTAGCTTATAGAGAAGGCTATCCTGAAATTGGTATGTATTATGAAAAGGCAGCATTTGAAGAGGCAGAGCATGCAGCTAAATTTGCTGAATTATTAGGTGAGGTAGTAACACCATCTACTAAGAAGAATCTTGAAATGAGAGTTGCTGCTGAAAATGGTGCAACTGCTGGTAAGCTTGATTTAGCTAAGAGAGCTAAGGCATTAAATCTAGATCCTATTCATGATACTGTTCATGAAATGGCAAGAGATGAAGCACGTCATGGTAGAGCATTCCAAGGATTATTAGAAAGATATTTTGGAAAGAAGTAAAAATTTAGGTAAAATTTAGGTTAGGGGATGTTTTTAACAACATCCCTATTTTTTTTGACACATTTATCCCATAATTAAGATCTATAATTAAATTAGAAATTCGAAAGGAAGTAAGTATTATGAAAAAAAGATATTTAATTATGGCTAGCTTGCTATTTGTAGGAACAATGACTCTAGCATCTTGTGGTTCTAATTATACAATTACAAATAATGACACAACAGACTCATCTAATTTAACTAATAATGTCAATTCTATAATTCAAGGAAATAGTTCTAGTACTTCAAAAACATTAGAATATGATCCTGTTTATGAATCATTAGATGTTACATTAAATACATTAACTACCCCATCTTCATCAACAGATATAGAGGAAGCAGTAGAAAATATATATGATTCAGTAACATCAATTACTGCAACCTCTGCATCTTCAATATCTAGTGGATCTGCAGTATTATTCGCAAAGGATAATAAACTTGGATTTAGCTATTTAGTAACATGCTTCCATGTAATTGAAGATGCATATAGCTTTGTTGTAACTGAATCTGATGGAGACGAATATGAAGCATTTTTAGTAGGTGGATATGAGGATGAGGATTTAGCTATTTTAGCTATTAAGACTCCTGAGGCAGATGATTTAACCTATGCATCATTCTTTGAAGATACCAATGAATTAAAGCTAGGCTCAACAGTTATTTGTATTGGTAATCCATTAGGTACACTACCTGGATCTATATCAGTTGGAGTAGTATCTTATAATAATAGAACAGTAAAGGTAGATACATATAAATCACAAACATTAATTCAAACAGATGTAGCAATTAATTCTGGTAACTCTGGTGGAGGCTTATTCAATGGTGCTGGTGCTTTAATTGGTATTGTTAGTGCAAAATATTCATCATCAGGAATTGAAGGCTTAGGATTTGCAATTCCTGGAAATACAGTAAAGGATGTAATAAGTAAATTAATGTCTACTGCAAAATATGATTCAGCAAATGATGTATGGAATACAGGATATTATGAAGGAGATTATGAATATGGATTTACTCTTTCAATTGGTACATATTCAACAGGCTATGGCTTTAATACAACAAGAAGAACTGTAGCTTATGTATCAGATGTTACATCTAAAGATACATATACAGGTACATCATTACAGGTTAATGATATTATTGAATCAGTATCAATTGATTATAAGGATTCTAATAGAACTGATTCGAAATTAACTTCATTCTCAAGTGTCTCTGATATAATGAATTATCTATATAATTCAGATGTTAACGTAGGTGATACAATAACATTTAATATAACAAGATCTAATACATCGAAGTCAATAACATTTGATGTTATGCAATTTAGATATACAATATAGTTAAATTTGGGTAGCTTAGGCTACCCATTTTTCTTGAAAAATAAAGTATTTTAGTTTATAATCTAGTAGTATGAATTGAGGTGCATTTATATGGATTTAAATAAAGAGCTAGCTAATTTAATATTTCCTAATATAACAATGACAATTAGTGACCTAGAAGCAAAATATCCCAAAAGAAATTTACCTGATGGTGCAATGGTAACAAGATTTGCCCCATCACCTACAGGATTTTTACATACAGGTTCACTTTTTACATCTTTAGTATCTGCAAGATTTGCTAAGCAATCTGGTGGTGTTTTCTATATTAGATTAGAAGATACTGATACAAAGCGTGAAATTGAAGGCTCAGGTGAATCTTTAATTAAGCAATTAGCTGTATTCGATGTAATACCTGATGAAGGATATTTATCTGATACAAAGGAAATTGGTGCTTATGGTCCATATAAGCAATCTAATAGAAGTGAAATCTATAATACTGTAATTAAGCATTTAATTGAAATAGGTAGAGCATACCCTTGCTTCGCTAGCCAAGAGGAATTAGCTGAATTAAGAAAGAAACAAGAAGCATTAAAAGAAATTCCTGGTTATTATGGAAAATATGCTATCTATAGAAATTTACCTATTGAAGATGCAATAAAGAGAATTAAAAATGGTGATCCATATATCATTAGATTTAAATCTATGGGTGATCATAATAATAAGGTAGCATTCCATGATGAAATAAGAGGAGACCTTGAATTAACAGAAAATGATCAAGATATCGTTATTCTAAAATCAGATGGCTTACCTACATACCACTTTGCACATTTGTGTGATGACCATTTTATGCATACAACAGTTGTAACAAGAGGAGAGGAATGGCTACCAAGCTTACCAATCCACCTAGAATTATTTGATACATTAGGATTTGAAAGACCTAAATATGCTCATTTTCCAGTTATTATGAAGGTTGAAAATGGTAATAGAAGAAAGCTATCTAAGAGAAAGGATGCAGAAGCTGCATGCTCATATTTCTTAGAAAAGGGTTATCCAAAATATGGATTTATTGAATATCTATTAACTATTGCTAATTCAAATTACGAAGCATGGAGAAATGAAAATTTAGATAAGTCACCATATGATTTTAAATTAACCTTTGAAAAAATGTCACTTGATGGGGCATTATTTGATTTAGAGAAGGTTGAATCAATTTCTAAAGAAAGAATGGCTTATAGAAAAGCAGCGGACCTAGAAGCTGAAGTAGAAGCTTGGGCTAAGGAATACAATACAGAATTCTATAATAAAATTATTTCAAATAGAGATTTTATAACAGCAATATTAAATATTGAAAGAGAAAAGGAAAATCCACGTAAGGATTATGCTAAGTATTCTGATATTTATCCTATTATTTCATTCTTTTATGATGATGTTTATAACGCAATTGATAAGAATTCACTTGATTGGACAATTATGAAATCTAAGGGTGAATTAAGAGATGTAGATAAAAATGTTGTTAAAGAATTATTAACTGAATATATGAATACATATAATGTAGAAGTAGATGAAGAAACTTGGTTTAATAATTTAAAATCATTAGCTGAAAAATATAATTTTACATCTGATCGTAAAGCTTATAAAGCAAACCCAATGGAATTTAATGGTCAAGTTGGTGATGCAGCTGGATTTATTAGATTATGTCTTGCGGGAAGAAAGAATACTCCAAATATATATTTTATTCAAAAAATATTAGGTAAAGATAAGGTATTTGAAAGAATTAATTCTGTAATAGAAAAATTTTAACTTGCAAAATTAATAATTTATGATATGATTATATGTGCGTGTATCGCACATATAAATGGCCTGTTGGTGAAATGGTTAACACATCGCCCTCTCAAGGCGACACTCATGGGTTCGAACCCCATACAGGTCACCATCTTAAAAATTCAAGTCTTAGAGTAATCTAAGGCTTTTATTTTATACCTCAATTATTGATTTCCTCCAAAAACTACTGCATAATAGTAGTAACAGGAGGAAATTTATGATTAAGACTATAGATTTATTAATAGAAAAAATTTCAATTATTTATAAAATTGTGTTATAAAATAATATGGTTTTGTTTATATAAATATTGGATTTTATATTGAAAAGAGTTGATAAAAAATGGATATTATAAAAAAAATATCAGTATATATAGCTAAATATATGGCAATTATAGTAGTTGTTGTTGCTGCATTAGCTTTTTTTGTTCCATTATCATCCACATGGATTCAAACATCATGGATTAATTATTTGTTAATGATTGTTATGTTTGGAATGGGATTAACAATGAAACCGAAGGATTTTTTAATTATTGTTAAAAATCCAAAGGATGTATTAGTTGGTTTTGTTGCACAATTTACAATAATGCCTTTAATTGCATATTTACTATGTAAAATATTTAATTTATCTCCTGAATTGACAATTGGTGTAATTTTGGTTGGAACATGCCCAGGTGGAACAGCAAGTAATGTTATTACATACTTTTCACAAGGAGATGTACCATTATCTGTAGGTATGACATCTATAAATACATTACTTTCACCATTGTTAACTCCTGCTATAACATATTTGTTATTAAGAACTACAGTTCATATTGATTTTTTATCGATGTTTTTAAATATTATATTAGTAGTATTTGCTCCAATAATACTTGGATTATTAATAAAGCAGTTTTTTAATAAATTTACATCAAAAATCACTCCATTATTACCATTAATATCAACCATTGGAATATGTTTAATTATTGCATCTGTTGTTTCACATAATGTTTCTAATATAAAAACATGTGGTGCAATAATAATTGTCGTTGTAATAATACATAATCTATTAGGATATTTATTTGGCTTTGGTATTGCAAAATTATTTAGAATGAATGTAAAAAGAACAAAAGCTTTATCAATTGAGATAGGTATGCAAAATTCAGGGCTTGCATCGTCATTGGCTCAATCATCATTTAATGATATAGCATTAGCTACTGTTCCGGGAGCAATATTTTCAGTTTGGCATAATATTTCAGGAGCAATATTAGCATCTATATATAGGCATTGGAATGACAAAAAAGAAATAGAAGAAGATAATTTTGAGAACGAAAAAGAAGAAAGTCAGTAATGATCCTTTTTGTTTTGACTATATTTTAATGTTATTTAATAATTCAAGTCTCAGAGTAATCTGAGGCTTTTATTCTCTTAAAATATGTCACAAATATTGACAAAAATAATTTATAATTGTAAACTATAGATGGTGGTGATTTTTATGATTCTAATTGATTATTTATTAAAAAAGTATGGAACTAATAAACCAATTATAACGGAAGAACTATCAATTCCTGAAATTTCATATGAAAATCTCAGAAAGCAATTATCTAGATATAATAGTCAAGGAATCTTAGAAAAGTATTCACAAGGTGTTTATTATATTCCTAAAGAGACAATACTAGGTAGAAGTACATTATCAATTGATGATGTTATTAATAGAAAATATATTACAAATGATAATGATATATATGGGTTTTACTCAGGATTATCATTTTATAATAAGCTTGGTATATCTACACAAGTTCCTTTTGTTTATGAAATAGTTACAAATAAAGAAAAAAGTAGAGTAAGAGAAATAACTTTGAAAAATCAAAAAATAATATTGAGAAAGCCATATGTTAAAATTAATAAGAACAACTATTTAGAAAATCAGTTTTTAGATTTTATAAACAATGCTAATTCTAATGATTTAAGCGATAATATAGATGTACTTAAAAAATATATTAAAGATAATAATTTAAATAAAAATGTTATCTTAGATTTGATTACTTATTATCCTTCTAAGACTTCAAAAAAATTAATAGAAAGTAGGCTTTTATATGAATTTATATGATAATAAAGAAGATTTAAAAACAATAATTATAAATACAAGTGAAAAATTAGGATTGATGGAAGCAATTATAGAAAAAGATTTTTATTCTATGATGTTTTTAAAAAGACTTGTTGAATATGATAATAACATTATTTTTAAGGGTGGAACATCTTTATCTAAATGCCATAAAAGTATATCTAGATATTCAGAAGATATTGATCTTAATTACAATGGTAAGGTAGGTGACTCAAAAAGAAAATCACTGAAAAAAGAAATACAAAAAATTTCAGAAGAAATGAATATGAATATTTCTAATTTGGATGAAACAAGAAGTAGAAGAGATTTTAACAGATATTTAATAAATTATAATCAGTCTTTTAATACGAGTATTTTAAAGGAAAGTATAGTGGTTGAAGTAGCATTACAAATACCATCTTTTCCATATGTTGAAAAAAATGTAGTACATATATTTATGATTATTTAAAAAGTATAAATAGAAATGATATAATCGAAAGATATGAATTAAATCCTTTTATTGTGAAAGTTCAATCACTCGAAAGAACATTCACTGATAAGATATTCGCTATATGTGATTATTATTTATCTGGTAAAGTAGAAAGAAATTCAAGACATTTATATGATTTATATAAATTGTCTGAAGTGATTGATATTAATTCACTAGGATTATTAATAAGTGAAGTAAAAGAATATAGAAAAAGTAATCCATCTTGTTTATCGTGTAAAGATGGTGTCTTTATAAAAAACATAATTAAAAAAATAATTGACGAAAAGTATTACGAATATGATTATGTTAATATTACTTCAAAACTAATTGATCGAAATGAATACGCAAAATATTCTTATGATATAGTCATACAGTTATTAGAAAATATGCTAAATAATAATCAATTGGATGAATTTGATAAATCATAATAACCATAAGTTTTATGTATCCGAACCGGTTTAAAGAAAATGACTTAATATTGTAAAGGGTTTTCGAGTATTACCGCGAAATGTTCACCATCTTAATAATTCAAGTCTCAGAATGTTCTGAGGCTTTTATTTTACTTATTACACGTAATATTAAGGGGAAAGATGTAGAATTCTACAAAAACATCGATTTGTAAATATTTTCTATGTCTAACATTATGTGCATTTTTTAACTTCTAACAATGATTTGAAAATGATTATAATTAAATGATATAATAAGATAAAGGAGAATTTTTATATGATTGCTTTTTATATTACATTAACAGTAATATCATTTTTGACTACAATTATATATTTTTATGTATGGCATAATCATTTCAGTATATTAATGACTGTTTTCTATATTCTTACTCCTATAACAAATCTTGGCTTTTTGATAGTTGCACTTTCTACTAATATCGAAATGGCAATTGTTGGTACAATATTAACATATATAGGTGGATGCTATTTAATATTAATAATTATGCTATTGGTATTTTATTTTTGTAAGGTACCTATTAATAAATATGTAAGAATTGGATTAATGATTTTATCAAGCTTATTCTTTTGTTTAACCTTTACTTTACTTTCAAAGGGAGAAATAGGTATTTTTTATAAAAGCTTTGATTTTGAAATAAAAGATGGTGTAGGCTTTTTAACAAATAAGGAATACGGTTTTGTACATACATTATTTTATATAATGGTAATAGTATATTTTATTATTTCATTTGCTGTTATTATTTATTCATATTTTAAAAAGTCTCAGGTTTCTAAAAATACAATTTATTTATTATTTTTAACTGAAGCCTTAGGTGTCATAGCCTTCTTTGGTGGTAGATTGTTTACAGGTATTAATTCAACATTCCAGGCAATATGTATTGCTTATGATATAGCTTCAATAATCTATTTAATTATAATTCATAGAATGTGCCTATATGATGTTGATGAAATGGCTAATGAAACAATGATTAAAAGAGGAGATATAGGAGTTATATCATTTGATAATAAAAAAAGATTTTTAGGGATTAATGAATCAGCTAAAAAGCTTTTCCCTCTTACAAGGAATTTGATTGTAGATAAAAGAGTTGAAGTAGAAGGCTTAAAAAATAATATCTTTTTATGGTTAGATAGTTTTATTTCAAATAATGATAATAATAAATTTTATTATGAGGCAAATGATAAAATCTATTTAGTAAATGTTAGCTATTTATATGACGGTCAAAAGAAAAAGGGCTATAATTTAATAATCAATGATGATACAAAGAATCAGCAATATATAAAATTATTAAATTCTTTTAACACTGAGCTTCAGCTTGAGGTTGAGGATAAAACAAAACGAATTGTTGAAATGAATGATGAATTCATTATGGGTATGGCAACAATGGTTGAAAGTAGAGATAATTCAACTGGTGGTCATATTAAAAGAACTAGTGAAGGTGTAAGAATTTTAATTAATGAAATATTAAAGGATAATACCTTAAATATAACACCAGAATTTGCTAAAAACATAATTAAGGCCGCTCCGATGCATGACCTTGGTAAAATAGCAGTAGATGATAGTATACTTCGTAAGCCAGGTAAGTTTTTACCTGAGGAATTTGAGATGATGAAAAAGCACTCAGAGGAGGGAGCTAGAATCATTAAAGAAATTGTAGATGATAAATTTGATCCATATTTCAAAGAAATCGCAATAAATGTTGCTCATTATCACCATGAAAGATGGGATGGCTCTGGCTATCCTAAGGGACTAAAGGGTTTAGAAATACCACTTGAGGCAAGAATTATGGCTATAGCGGATGTATATGATGCTTTAGTATCAAAAAGAGTATATAAGGAAAAATTTTCTTTTGAAAAAGCTTATCAAATTATAATGGATGGTATGGGAAGTCAATTTGATAAGGATTTAGAAAAATATTTTATTAAGGCTAGACCTAATTTAGAAAAGTATTATGATACTATAGAATAATGCTTATTGTTGTATGATAAATTAATAAAAAGGAAATTTAAAATATGAAATTTAGAAATATTAAATATATTTTGCTTTTACCAATATTTTTATTATTTATTAGCTGTAGAAATAATGACATTAAAGAAATAGAATTTGATAACAATATAGAAGTATATGATGACTATAATTATGGATATAACGGCATTCATTTTGAAAGTAGCTACGATTTATATAATTATAATTATAATGAAGATAATATTTTACAAATTAGTGTTGATCTTAGAATTTATAATGTTTTAGATAGCAAGGCTAAAATTGTAATCTCTGAACCAGAAGCATTTTGTGATGATATGAAATTGGAAGATGCGGTATATAAGGAATATAGTCCTGATTATGGATATATAGAATTATTTGAAGATAAAGAGCTTGTTATTGACGCTATAAAAGGAGCTGAAGTTGGTGTAGCTAAGGTTCACTTTTATTTAGCAATTAAAGATGGTAATTCTGATGGCAATTATAGAGTTGATTTTAAAATTAATAATGTAAAATTAACCATTTATTTATCTCATGATGAAAAATTTAATCAGATAATTAAAACTCCTTTGACTACTTAAAATAGTAGTTAAAGGAGTCTTTCTTTTATTTATTAATTTTTTCTTCAAATTTATTTTTGTAGTTTTCTTTTGGGGTTTCTATAGGATAGATACCAGAAAAGCAACCATCACAAAAATGGCATTTAGAGTTATCTGCTAGCTTATGTGCACCTTCTATCGATAAATAGGCTAAAGAATCAGCACCAATAACCTTAGCTATTTCTTCGTTAGAATTATATTTACAGGCAATTAGGTTTTCTTTTGAATCAATATCAGTTCCAAAATAGCAAGGATGCTTAAAGGCAGGAGAAGATATTCTTAAATGAACCTCCTTAGCACCATTTTCTCTTAATAGCTTTATAATATGAGCACTAGTTGTACCTCTTACTATAGAATCATCTATTAAAATTACTCTTTTGTTTTCTACTGTTTCTTTTATAACATTAAGCTTTATTTTTACTGTTAAATTTCTTTCCTCTTGGGTAGGCTTAATAAAGCTTCTACCCATATATTTATTTTTAACAAAGCCAATTCCATATGGTATTTTTGATTCATTTGAATATCCTATAGCCGCATCTAATCCAGAATCAGGTACACCAATAACTATATCAGCATCTATTGGAGATTCCTTTGCTAGTATTTTACCTGCATTAAGTCTTGCCCTATGAACTGATGAGCCTTCAATAATAGAATCTGGTCTTGCAAAATAGATATATTCAAAAACACAAAGGGAAGAAGAATTACTTTCTATAAAGCTTGATTTAATACCGTCCTTTGATATTGTTAAAATTTCGCCTGGCTTTATATCTCTAATGAATTCTCCATTTACTGAATCTATTGCACATGTTTCAGAGGCTACAATATATCCTCCTGTTTTAGTTTTACCTAAAACTAATGGTCTAAATCCATTTTTATCTCTAAATGCAATTAGCTTTTGAGCTGACATTGCAATACATGAATAAGCTCCCTTAATTTTAGTCATTGATTCTTTTATGGCTTCCTCAATAGAATTTGTATTTAGTCTATCATGAACTATTTGATATGCGATATCCTCTGTATCTGATGTTGCTCTAAAGATAGCACCCTCAAGCTCAAATTTATTTCTTAATTCTTGGGCATTAGTTAAATTTCCATTATGAACTAATGCAAGATTTCCTTTTATATGCTTAATGACTAGAGGCTGAACATTATTAATATTATTTCCACCAGTAGTAGAATACCTAACATGTCCAATTGCCATATTACCATTCCCCAGTTCGTTTAAATTATCTTTATTGAATACCTCACCAACTAATCCTATGCCCTTATGATGTCTTATAACACCATCATCACAAATTGCAATACCACACGATTCCTGGCCTCTATGCTGTAAGGCAAATAAGCCTAGATATGTGATTTCTCCAACATTTTTTGGTGTTGGCTCATATATTCCAAAAACACCACATTCCTCATGAATTGAATCAAACATATATTACCTCTATTTTCCACTATTACCATAATTTTTTAAAACTCTAGCAGAAGGATCATTAACATTACATCCATCCCATTTTTTATTAGGCATCCAAAAATCAATTACCATTTGGCTTTGATTTGGATAATATTTTTCAAATATTTCTCTATATAATAATGATTCCTTTGTGAAAGGCTTTGAATGATTATATTTATTAGATAGATTAATAAATTCATCATTAGTATAATAATTATTTGCATAATCCTTCAAATAATCTACCATTGAATGTCCTACAGCATCTGAAAAGGCAGCCTTATCTCTCATTAAAATATCATTTGGTAAAATATTATCCTTTAGAAAGGCATGTCTTAATAAATATTTACCCATATTATATTTATTCATTTTCATTTCAGGATTAATTGCCATTACATATTTAACGAAATCTAAATCACCAAATGGAACTCTCGCCTCTAATGAATTAACAGAAATACATCTATCAGCTCTTAATACATCATACATATGGATTTCATGAATTCTTTTAATTGCCTCATTTTGGAATTCTAAGGCATTAGGAGCAAAATCAGTATACTTATAGCCGAATAATTCATCTGATATTTCCCCTGTTAAAATAACTCTAATATCAGTTTTTTCATGAATAGCTTTACAAATTAGATACATACCAATTGAAGCTCTAATAGTAGTAATATCATATGTAGCTAATGTTTTAATAACAAAATCTAATGATTTAAATATGTCTTCCTTATTCATTATTATTTCATGATGATTTGAACCAATATAATCGGCAACTCTTTTTGCATATTTTAAATCAATGGCATCAATATCCATACCTATCGCGAAGGTTTCTATTTTTTTATTTAATAATTTAGATGATATAGCACATACTAAGGATGAATCTAATCCACCAGATAGTAAAAAGCCAATTTTAGCATCTGCGTCTAATCTTTTTTCTACACCTTTAATTAATTTATCATGGATATTATTACATACATTTTCTAAATCATCATTTATTATATTATTAACCTTTGTTACATCCATATAGCATATAAATTCACCATTAATATAATAATGTCCTGGTGGAAATGGTAGTATTTTATCTGTTAAATCAATTAGGTTTTTAGGTTCGGATGCAAAAATTATATTATTATTTTTGTCATATCCATAATATAGAGGTCTAATACCAATTGGATCTCTAGCTGCAATTATAGTTTTTAGATTAGCATCATAGATGATTAAAGCAAATTCAGCATCTAGCATTTTAAAGCATTCTAGTCCATATTCTTTGTAAAGTGGAAGAAGTATTTCACAATCTGAATTGCTAATAAATTGATATCCCTTATTTTTTAATTCTTCCTTAATAGGCTTAAATCCATATATTTCACCATTACAAACTAAATAATTGCCATCTAGCTCAAATGGCTGCATTCCTATTTCTGTTAATTCCATAATTGCTAATCTATGAAATCCTAAAATACAATCATCTATTTTAATTATTTTAGACATATCAGGTCCCCTTGATATAGTCTTTTCAAATCCTTTTTCAAATTTATCCTTAGGCATATCGCCTAAATATCCCATTATAGAGCACATAATAATCTCCTTTTATAAAAACATTTAAGTGTGACCTAATAAATAGGGCACACTTAATTAATTTATTCAACATCTAATAAGGCATTAGCACCTGTTTCACCAGTTCTTACCTTAACAACATCTAAGCAGTTATATACGAAAATCTTACCATCTCCAATATGACCTGTATATAATACCTTTCTAGCTGTTTCAATAACCTTTGATGCTGGTACATTAGCTACAACAATGTCTACTTGAATCTTAGGAAGAAGAGTTGGCTCTACCTTGATTCCTCTATAATATTCAGGAGCACCCTTTTGGATACCACATCCCATTACATGAGATACTGTCATACCAGTAATACCAATATTCATAAGCTCATTCTTTAATGTTTCAAACATTCGTTCCTTACAAATGATTTCAATCTTTGTGATTGTTTTGTCACCAGGCTTAATATTATCAACATTAGGCATTGTTTCAACCTCAATTGCTTCACTAGGTGGTACATCACCATTAACCTCTAATACAGCATCACCATAATCAAATGATTGAGGTGCCATTTGGAATCCAGCATAAGCTGTAACTAAACCATGCTCTGTTAAGTCTAGACCTCTTATTTCTTCCTCAGGAGTAGCTCTTAAGAAAGGTGTAACTCCATCACGTCTCTTAATAAGCTTCATAACACCAAAGATTAGGAATGCCCAAGCTGCTGTCCAAGCGCATACAGCTAAAACACCAATTGCTTGAATTCCTAGCTGTGCAAAGCCATGACCATAGAATAATCCAGTAGTTGTTGAGAATAATCCACAAGCAAGTGTACCCCATAATCCATTTAAGAAATGTACTGAGCAAGCACCAACTGGATCATCGATATGACATACCTTATCAAAAAATTCTACACCGAATGTTAAAATGAATCCTGCAACAATACCAATTACAACAGCACCAATTAAATCAACTCTAGCACAGCCAGCAGTTACAGCTACTAAGCCTGCCAAAGAACCATTTAATGTCATAGATACATCTGGCTTACCATTTCTAATCCATGTAAGCATCATTACTGTTACTGTTGCAAGTGAAGCTGCGATAGTAGTAGTCATAAATACTTGACCCATACCCTCATAGCCATCCCAGCTTGTACAAGCTGCTGGGTTAAATCCATACCAGCCAAACCATAAAATGAATACACCAAGAGCACCCATTAAAACGTTATGACCTTGGATAGCATTAATTTTAGTTACCTTACCTTTTTCATCTCTCACATATTTACCAATTCTAGGTCCAACCATCCAAGCACCGATTAAGGCAGTTAAGCCACCAACCATATGAATTGAACATGAACCTGATAAATCAATAAAGCCTTGAGCAGTACCACCATCTAATAAACCCCAGCTTTGTGCTAATTGCTGAAGCCAGCCACTATTGCCTACACCCCAGTTCCAATATGCTTCAACGGGATAAACAACAGCTGAAATAATCATAGAATAAATACAATATGCTTTAAAATTAGTACGTTCAGCCATAGCACCAGATACGATAGTAGCTGTTGTAGCACAGAATACTAAATTAAAAATGAAATCTGTCCAACCAGCCCATGATGCGCCTTCACCAAACATTCCTTTATAAACCTGACCAACGTCACCTAATAATCCTCCTGCGATTGCATTTTCTGCACATAGGATAGGTCCACCAATTAAAATAAATGTGATAGTACCTAAGCAGAAGTCCATTAGGTTTTTCATTGTAATGTTTCCGGTATTTTTAGCTCTAGTAAAACCTGCTTCACACATAGCAAAGCCTGCTTGCATGAAGAAGATTAATGCTATTGCGATTAATTTCCAAATTTGATAATCCCACATAAATAATCCCTCCAATTGTTAAATTAATAATTATTTAACACTATATAATAAATCTCCATATGATGGCACTGGCCAGCTCTTAGAATCTACATCAAGCTCAATTCCATCAATAATATCTCTTGCCTTTTCCATTAAAGGAAGAATGTTTTCTCTATAATACATAGATAATTCTGTACAATCGTTAATATCCTTTGTCTTTTCTAATGCCTTTTCTAAATCTAATTTAGTATTATAGGCATTAGCTAATTCATTAGAAATCTTATTTAATAATTCTAATTCGTAAGATTCATTAACACCAATTGCTTTCTTTAATGAAACAGTTTCTGCTAAACTCTTTGTATATTTAGAAATAGCAGGTAGATAATCCTTATTTAGCATATCTAATGCAGTTAAGGCTTCAATATTTACAATCTTTGAATAATGCTCCTGACCAATTTCATATCTAGCCTTTATTTCATTTAATGTATAGATATCATGGCTTGTAAATAATTTTATATTCTTATCATGTAAATAATATTGTAAGGCCTCAGGTGTAGACTTTAAATTTAATAAGCCACGCTTATTAGCCTCATTTACCCATGAATCATCATATCCATTACCATTAAAGATAATTCTCTTATGATTAATGATTGTTTCCTTAATTAATTCATGAAGCTCAGTATTAAAATCTTTTGCTTTTTCAAGTCTATCTGCAAATACCTTTAATTCCTCAGCAACTGCAGTATTTAGCATAATGTTTGCACAAGAAATAGAATCAGAAGATCCTAAAGCACGGAATTCAAATTTATTTCCTGTAAATGCGAAAGGAGAAGTTCTATTTCTATCAGTTGTATCCTTTGGTAGTGGTGGAAGTACATCAGCACCAATCTTTAGGAATGTTTTACCATTAGCCTTTAAAGGCTTGCCTGATTCAATAGAATCGATTACAGCCTGTAGGTCAGATCCTAAGAAAATGGAAATGATTGCTGGAGGTGCCTCGTTTGCTCCTAAACGGAAATCGTTAGAAGCACTAGCAACTGATATTCTTAATAAATCCTGATATTCATCAACTGCTTTAATAACAGAAACTAAGAATAATAGGAATTGAGCATTTTCAGCAGGTGTATCACCTGGCTCTAATAGATTGATTCCTGTATTAGTAGATAATGACCAGTTATTATGCTTTCCAGATCCATTAACACCCTTAAATGGCTTTTCATGTAATAGGCATACTAAATTATGCTTTTTAGCAATACGCTGCATTGTCTCCATTGTAATTTGATTATGATCAGCTGCGATATTTGTAGTAGCAAATATAGGAGCTAATTCATGCTGAGCAGGAGCTACCTCATTATGTTCAGTTTTAGCTAAGATACCTAATTCCCATAATTCCTGATTTAAATCATTCATAAATTCTTGAACTCTAGTTTTAATAGAACCAAAATAATGATCATCTAATTCCTGTCCCTTAGGTGCCATAGCTCCAAATAGAGTTCTACCTGTATATATTAAATCCTTACGTTTTTCATATACATCCTTATCAATAAGGAAATATTCCTGCTCAGGACCAACTGTTGTTTTAACAGATGTTGCATTTAATCCAAATAGCTTTAAAATTCTTAAAGCTTGCTTATTCAATGCCTGCATTGATTTTAGAAGTGGTGTCTTTTTATCTAGTGCTTCACCACCATAAGAGCAGAATGCAGTAGGAATACATAAGCATTTATCCTTAATAAAAGCATATGATGTAGGATCCCATGCTGTATATCCTCTAGCCTCGCATGTAGCTCTTAAGCCACCAGATGGGAAAGATGATGCATCAGGCTCACCCTTAATTAATTCCTTACCCTTAAATTCCATAATAATTGATCCATCATCCTCAGGTGAAATGAATGAATCATGCTTTTCGGCAGTAGAACCAGTCATTGGCTGAAACCAATGTGTATAGTGTGTTGCACCATTTTCTATTGCCCAGTCCTTCATAGCTTGTGCTACTGAATTAGCTACACTAATGTCTAATTCTTTTCCATCATTAATTGTCTTCTTTAATTTCTTATAAACATCAGAAGATAATTTAGATTTCATTACTTTGTCATTAAAAACTCGACATCCAAAGTAATCAGTTACTTGTTTCATATCTTTAATCCCTCCATAAAAAATAAAAGGGCAAGAAGGTCTTTGAACTAGGGCCTCCTTGCCTTTATGCACTCATTATAGAACTAAAAATTTGACATGTCAATCCATTTTTGAATAAAATTTGCTAAAAAAGTTATTTTGAACATAAAATTCGGTTATAAAGAGCTACTTATACGAATAAAATTCAAAAAAATTCAAAAAAATAGAATAATCATATTGATAATTCAAAAAAAGAGTGCTAAACTTTTTGTATATTTGATAAGAAAACACCGTTTTATCAAATTAAATTTTGAAATCTAACGATATTTTGTTTAATATTCGATTGATTATTTTGAAAGGAGTTGTGAAAAAATGCAATACAAGGAAAGGTTTAATATCACAGTTTTATCTGATTTTAATAATTTTAAAAATAATATGTATTCGATTTTTTCATTGCTTCCGATTAAGGGTGTATTAGTTTCAAATATTGAATCTATATATGAGCTTGATTCTATATTAAATGAAAAGAAAACAGATTTAATAATTTTAAATAAAGCATCCTATACCAAGGATGAATTAGAATATCTATTCAATCTTGATGTAAAAAGAATATCAGTAATCGTAATCATAGATTCATATTTTAAATATAAGCCGTTGTTTATGAATTTTGATAAAGGAATTATTACAATAAGAAGACCATTGAGCATCAATAAATTTTTAGAGGTATTAAAAATAGCTTTATTTGGAAATATCAAAAAGAAAGCAAATAATGATTTAAAATCCATAAGAACTATTGAAATGGCAAAAGCATTCTTAGTTACCTATGAAAATATGTTTGAAGAGGATGCTCATAAATATTTAGAGTCAACCGCAATGAATAATAGAACTACTCTATATGATGAAGCATTAAAAATTGTAATTAAGGAATTATTAGAAAGAGAGGATATAGATTATGAATATAAAAATAAATTCTAATTTTGATCAATTATCTGAAAATTATTTATTTTCTGAAATTAATAAAAGAATAAATAATTATAAGGGAAAAAATAAAGATGCTGATATTATTAAGCTTGGAATTGGAGATGTTACCTTACCTTTAGGTAAGAAGGTAATCGATGCTTTATTAAAGGCATCTAATGAAATGGGTAAGAAGGATACTTTTAGAGGATATCCACCTGAATATGGTTATGATTTTGTAAAAGAAGCTGTTTTAAAATATTATAAAAAATTTAATGTTAATTTAGATTTAGAATCAGTTTTTATATCAGATGGTGCAAAATCTGATTTAGGAAATATCGTTGATATTTTTGGTGATAATCCGATTTATATTCCTAATCCAGTATATCCTGTATACTTAGATTCAAATTTAATGAGTGGAAGAAATATTAATTATATCATTGGAAATGAAAAGAATAATTTCTTACCATTACCAAATGATGAAATTAAGCCAAATAGTATTATCTATTTATGCTCACCAAATAATCCTACAGGTGGTGCATACAATTATAAGGAATTAAAGGAATGGGTAGATTTTGCATTAAATAACGGATCATTAATTATTTATGATTCAGCATATGAGGCATTTATATTTAATAATGATTATCCTCATTCAATTTATGAAATAGAAGGAGCTAAAAAATGTGCAATTGAAATATGCTCATTTTCTAAGCAGGCTGGATTTACAGGCTTAAGATGTGGCTTTACTATTATTCCTTTAGAGCTTGAAAGCCAAAATCATAAAATAAATAAATTATGGAAAAGACGTCAAGCAACAAAATTTAATGGTGTTTCATATCCTGTACAAAGAGCAGCAGAGGCAGCATTAAGCGATGATGGTATTAAGGAATGTATAGAAAATATTAATTATTATAGAGAAAATGCTAGGATGCTTAGTGAATTATTTGATGAAAAAAATATCTTTTATACAGGAGGATTAAACTCTCCTTATATTTGGTTTAAATGTCCAAATAAAATGACATCATGGGAGTTTTTTGATTATTTATTAGAAAATGCAAATGTTGTTGGAACTCCAGGCGCTGGTTTTGGAACATTTGGTGAGGGATACTTTAGAATTACATCATTTAATACTCATGAGAAAACTAAAGAAGCAATTGAAAGATTAAGGAAAGTGTTATAGTTGGTGGCTATTATGAGTGAGAAAAGTACTAAATTTATATTTGTTACTGGTGGAGTTGTTTCTAGCCTTGGAAAAGGTATAGCAGCATCATCAATAGGTAGAATTTTAAAAAATAGAGGTCTAAAGGTTTTTATGCAAAAATTTGATCCATATATTAATATGGACCCAGGTACAATGTCTCCATATCAGCATGGTGAGGTATTTGTTACTGATGATGGAGCTGAAACAGATTTAGATTTAGGTCATTATGAAAGATTTATTGATGAAAGCCTATCTAAAAATTCTAATATAACTACAGGTAAGATTTATTCAAGTGTAATTTCAAAGGAAAGAAAGGGAGAATATGCAGGTGGTACTGTACAGGTAATTCCTCATATTACAAATGAAATAAAGGATAAATTAAAAAAAGCGGCATTAGAATCTAATGCTGATATTGTAATTACTGAAATAGGTGGAACTGTTGGTGATATTGAATCCTTACCATTTTTAGAGGCAATAAGACAGGCAAGAAGAGATTTTGGATATGAAAATACATTATATGTTCATAACACATTAGTTCCATATTTGAGGGCGGCAGATGAGGTTAAAACTAAGCCAACTCAGCATTCAGTAATGGAATTAAGAAAGATAGGTATTCAGCCAGATATTATTATTTTAAGAACTGAGGTGCCACTTTCTGATTCTCATAAGGAAAAAATCGCATTATTTTGCGATTTAGATAAGGAAAATGTTATTGAAGCATTAGATCAAAAAATTATTTATAATGTCGCAAAAAGCCTACACGAGCAAAAAATTGATGATATTGTTTTAAACCATTTCAAAATTGATGCTAAAGAGGCTGATATGAGTGAATGGTACCATTTAATCGAAAGAATTGAAAATTTAAATGGTGAGGTAAGAATTGGTTTAGTAGGAAAATATATAAGCCTACATGATGCCTATTTATCAGTCGCAGAGGCATTAAAGGCAGCTGGATATTATTTTTATAAGAAAATTAAAATTGATTATATTGATTCAAGCCTAATTACTGAATCAAATGTAAAAGAAAAGCTAGCAAATTTAGATGGAATTATCGTTCCTGGTGGATTTGGTGATAGAGGAATTGAAGGAATGCTTGAGGCTATAAAATATGCAAGAATTAATAATATTCCTTTATTTGGAATTTGCTTAGGTATGCAGCTAATTTGCATTGAATATGCAAGAAATGTAATAGGCTATAAGGATGCAAATTCAGGAGAATTTGATAAGACAACAATGCATAATGTTATTGATTATTTAGAAAATCAATATGATGGAATCAATATCGGAGGAACATTAAGATTAGGCCTATATGATTGTCATATTGAGAATAAGAATACTAAAACATATAAGGCATATAACAAAGAGGATATAAAGGAAAGACATAGACATAGATATGAATTCAATAATGAATTCCTTGAAATATTTAATAGGGATTTAATTATTACAGGTAAAAATTTAAAGGGAAATTTAGTTGAAATTGTAGAATTAAAAAACCATCCTTGGTATATAGGATGTCAGTTCCATCCAGAATTTTTATCTAGACCTCAAAGACCTCATCCATTATTTAGAGATTTCATTGAGGCAGCAATTAATTGTAAGAAGTAAGGTGATTTAGATGCAAGAATATCCAAATAATGAAGGATTATATAGTCCAAGCTACGAGCATGATGCATGTGGTATTGGAGCTATTGCCCAAATAAAAGGTATAAGAACTCATAAAACTATTAAGGATGCATTAGATATTTTAATTCATTTGGAGCATAGAGGTGGTACTGGAGCTGAAGATAATTCAGGTGATGGAGCTGGTATTTTATTTCAAATACCTCATAAATTCTTTAAAAATGAAATATTAGGATTTGAATTACCAGAAGAATATGATTATGCTGTAGGACAATTATTTTTATCAGAAAATGAGAGTCTTAGAAATAATGAAATTGAATTAATTAATGAAGGCTTAAAAGAGGTCAATTTAGAAATATTAGGATATAGAAAGGTTCCTGTTGATACAAAGGATATAGGTAAAACAGCACTAGATGCTATGCCATATATAGCTCAGGTTTTTGTAAAAAGACCTGAAGGTATAGAAAGAGGATTAGCCTTTGAAAGAAAGCTTTATTTAGCTAGAAGAATAATTGAAAAGAAGGCTATTTTAAATAATTCTAGATTATATTTTTGTTCTTTTTCATCAAGAACTATTGTTTATAAGGGAATGCTTGTATCAACACAGGTTAGAAATTTCTTTTTAGATTTATTAGATACAAAGGTAGAATCTGCAATTGCATTAGTTCACTCTAGATTTTCAACTAATACATTCCCATCATGGGATAGAGCTCATCCTAATAGATTCCTATGCCATAATGGTGAAATAAATACAATTCGTGGCAATGTTAATATGGTTAGAGCAAGAGAGGGCTTATTTAAATCAGAATATTTTGGTGATGATTTAAATAAAATAGTACCTATTATTCCAAAGGAATCATCAGATTCAGCAATGTTTGATAATTTCTTAGAATTTATGTATTTAAATGGTAGAAGCCTAGAAGAAACTATTATGATGATGATACCAGAGCCTTATGAAAAGGATAATGAAATGGATCCTAGCCTAAAGGCATTTTATGAATTCCATTCAACATTCCAAGAGCCTTGGGATGGACCTGCATCTATTATCTTTTCAGATGGTGTTAAGGTAGGAGCATCATTAGATAGAAATGGCTTAAGACCATCAAGATATTACATTACTAATGATGATTATTTAGTATTGTTTTCAGAAACAGGCTCACTTCCAATTGATGAGGAAAAGATAGTTGAAAAGAGAAGATTAGAACCAGGAAAAATATTATTAGTTGATACAGAAAAGGGAGAAATAATATCAAATGATATTATAAAGAAGGAATATTCAAATAGATATCCTTATGCTAAATGGAATGAAAAAATCATTAAATTAAATAATCTTCCTAAGGAAAAGGAAATTAAAAGAGAATATGATATCGATTTATTAGAGAAAATGGTTGGATATACATATGATGATTTAATGGAATCTATTATCCCATTTGCTACAAATGGTGCTGAAAAGGTTGTATCAATGGGTAATGATATACCTCTTGCTGTATTAATGAATAAGGAATTTAATTTATTCCAATTCTTTAAGCAAAGATTTGCTCAGGTAACAAATCCACCTATTGATTCAATTAGAGAAGAAATAGTAATGTCTACTACAAATTATTTAGGTAGTGAGGGTAATTTATTAAATCCTACTGAGAATAATGCGTTTAGAATTAAAATTGATAATCCATTATTAAAAACTGATGAATTTTATAAGATTAGAAATTCATATAAATATGGAATTAAAACAGGAATAGTATCTATTACATATGATTATAATAATGAATCTATGGAGGATGCATTAAATAGAATTTTTAGAGAATGTGATTTAAAAATAGATTCAGGTGCTTCAATTATCATTTTATCTGATAGAAACCAAAAGGGAATTGCTATTCCTTCATTATTAGTTTCAAGTGCGATTCATCAGCATTTAACTAAAACATCAAGAAGAACTCATGTTTCTTTAGTTTTAGAATCAGCAGAACCAAGAGATGTTCATCATTATGCTACTTTAATAGGATTTGGTATTAATGCAATCTATCCTTATTTAGTATATGAAACAATCGAATTATATACAAAAAGAGGCTATATAAAAAATGATTTAGATAAATCTATTAATAACTATATTAATGGTGTAACACATTCTATTTTAAAGATTATGGCTAAGATGGGTATTTCAACTATTCAATCATATAATGGAGCTCAAATATTTGAAATTATTGGATTAAATGATGATTTAGTTTCTAAATATTTTACTAATACTCCATCTCCAATTGGTGGTATTGGTATTTTAGAAATAGAGAAAAATACAATAAAGGTTTATAACAATGCTTTAAATAGTAAGAGTGGCCTACTAGAATCAGTTGGTTCTCATGGATTTAGAAAAAATGAAATTGAGCATATATATGACCCACTTGCAATTATGCATTTACAATATGCTTGTCAAAATGGAAGCTATGATGAATATAAGGAATTTACTAAATTAATTGATAAAAAGGTTATTAATATCAGAAATACATTTAATTTGAAATATAATAATCCTATTTCAATTAATCTTGTTGAATCAGTTGATTCAATTGTAAAAAGATTCAAAACAGGTGCGATGTCATATGGTTCTATATCTAAGGAAGCTCATGAATGCATGGCTATTGCCATGAATAGATTACATGCAAAATCTAATACTGGTGAGGGTGGAGAAGAGCGTGAAAGATATGAATTATTAGAAAATGGTGATTCTAAATGTAGTGCTATTAAGCAGGTTGCATCAGGAAGATTTGGAGTTACTATTGAATATCTAACTAACGCAATTGAAATCCAAATTAAAATGGCCCAAGGTGCTAAGCCTGGCGAGGGTGGACAATTACCAGGAGCTAAGGTTTTTCCTTGGATTGCTAAGGCTAGACACTCAACTCCAGGTGTATCATTAATATCACCTCCACCTCATCATGATATTTATTCAATTGAGGATTTAGCCCAATTAATATTTGATTTAAAGAATGCTAATAGAAATGCAAGAATCTCAGTTAAGCTAGTTTCTGAATCAGGTGTTGGTACAATAGCAGCAGGTGTTGTAAAGGCTGGTGCTAATACAATTTTGATTTCGGGCTATGATGGAGGTACAGGTGCTGCACCTAGAACATCTATTTATAATGCAGGTATTCCATGGGAGATAGGCTTAGCCGAAACTCATCAAACATTAGTTATGAATGGATTAAGAGATAGAGTTAGAATTGAAACCGATGGTAAGCTTTTAACTGGTAAGGATTTGGCTATTGCAATCCTTTTAGGTGCAGAGGAATTTGGCTTTGCTACAGGTCCATTAATTGCTATGGGATGCATAATGATGAGAGTATGTAATTTAAATACATGCCCTGTTGGTGTTGCAACTCAAGATGAAAAATTAAGAGCTAGATTTAAGGGTAAGCCAGAATATGTAATGAATTTCATGAGATTTATTGCATCTGAATTAAGAGAATATATGGCATTATTAGGCTTTAGAACTATTGATGAAATGGTTGGACATACTGAATTATTAGGATTAAAGGATGAATTTAAAAATAAAATTGATCCAAGAAAAATGCTATTCAATAGAGATGTTGTCAATAAGGAAAGTATATTTAAGGCATATAAGGCTAATGATTTATCAAATACTATAGATTATAGAGTTTTATTACCATTATGTAAGGATTCTATATTAGGTGGATTAAGTAAAAGAATTGATATTGAAATTTCAAATGTAAATCGTTCATTTGGAACAATGCTTTCTAATGAAATAACAAAAATTCATCAGGATAAGGGGCTTAAGGATAATTCGGTTATTATTAATGCCTATGGTAATGCAGGTAATTCATTCGGCTGTCTTTTAACAAAGGGTGTCACTATTAATGTATATGGTGATGCAAATGATTATTTTGGTAAATCATTATGTGGTGGTATTTTATCTGTAATTCCTAATAGCAAAGCAAACTTCAAGCCTGAAAATAATATTATTTGTGGTAATGTTGCATTATATGGTGCCACATCTGGGGAATGCTATTTAGAGGGTATTGCAGGAGAAAGATTTGCAGTAAGAAATTCTGGAGCTACTGTTGTTTCATTAGGCTGTGGTCAGCATGGATGTGAATATATGACTGGTGGTACTGCCGTAATTTTAGGTAGTATAGGAAGAAATTTCGCTGCTGGTATGAGTGGTGGAGTTGCATATATTTATGGTAAAAATAATAAAAAATATATAAATGATGAATTAGTATCTATTTTAGATTTAAATAGTAGTGATGAATTAACATTAAAAGAGATATTAAATAATCATATAAGCCATACAAATTCTAAATATGTTAAGAATATCCTAAAGAATTTTAATAAGGATGATTTTATTAAGGTATTACCTAATGATTATGCTAAAATAAAAGAATTTATTGAAGAATTTAAAAATAATGGATCAGCTAATCCAGAGCTAGATGCATTTAATAAATTCATGGAGGTGAGATAATGGGAAAACCTACAGGCTTCATGGAATATAAAAGATTAAATAAAAGTGAATATAAGGTTTTAGATAGAATTAAAAATTTTAATGATTTCCATATCCCCTTTGATTTAAAAACCCAAAGGGAGCAGGCCTCTCGCTGTATGAATTGTGGAGTTCCATTTTGTCAGTCAGTAATGAAGGTAAATAATAGAAATGTAGGATGTCCATTATCTAACTTAATTCCAGAATGGAATCATTTAATCTATTTAGGCTTATATGAGGAAGCATATAAAAGACTAGAAGCAAAGGCTCCATTTCCTGAATTCACAGGAAATGTTTGCCCTGCCTTATGTGAAGCATGCTGCTCATGCTCTATTAATGATAATGCAGTAGGAATTAGAGCAAATGAACTATTCCTAATTGAGGAAGCATATAAAAATGGATGGATTAAGCCTAATAAAAATATTAAAAGGAATGGCAAAAAGGTTGCTGTTATTGGCTCTGGTCCATCTGGATTATCATGTGCTAAAAAATTAAATGATAATGGCTTTTCAGTTACTGTTTATGAAAAAAATGATAGATTTGGTGGCCTATTAATGTATGGTATACCAAATATGAAGCTAGAAAAGGAAATCATTGAAAGAAGAATTAATTTATTAATTGAGGAAGGAATAGTATTTATTAAAAATACAAAAATAGGTACTGATTTATCAGTTGATAAACTAAAGGAATCATATGATGATATAGTATTTGCCTGTGGTACTCAAGCAGCAAGACCATTAATATGTAATGGCTCTGATGCAGATGGAATATTATATGCAGTTGATTTTTTAAAGGAAACAACAAGAAATCTATTAGATGAGAATGACTTTAAATATAATTTAAAGGATAAAAATGTCATTATTGTTGGTGGTGGAGATACTGCTAATGACTGCTGCGGTACTGCCGCTAGAGAAAATGCAAAATCAGTAACTGAGCTTGAAATTACAAAAGAGCCACCACTAGAAAATACACTTCCATGGCCTAATTATCCAAATAAAAAGAAAACAGATTATGGAGTATTTGAATGTAATACTATTTACGGTAAGGATATAAGAAGATATGAAACAACAATTGATGAGGTTATTAAGGATGATAATAATCATATAATTGGTGTAAATATTAAAAAGGTTAAATTTGAAAATGGAAAAATAGTAGATATTCCTAATACAAAGGAATATTTAGATTGTGATTATTTAATAATCGCAATGGGCTTTTTAGGAACTAGTGATAGTGATGCTTCAAGCTATAATATGAAGACAAATAGAAATAGAATTATTTTAAATGATTTTAATTATGATAATAATATTTATGTTTGTGGAGATATGAAAAATGGCCAATCATTAGTTGTTGTAGCACTAAAGGATGGAATTGATTGTGCTAATAAAATTATAGAAAAATATAGGTAATTATTATGGAAAAGAAGGCATTTGTAACTAAAGAATTAATAGAAGAAATAGTAAAAAAATATCCTACTCCCTTTCATATTTATGATGAAAAGGGAATTAGAGAGAATGCTAGAAGATTAAAAAAGGCCTTTTCATGGAATAAGGGATATAAAGAATATTTTGCAGTTAAAGCAACACCTAATCCTTATATTTTAAAAATATTAAAGGAGGAGTGCTGTGGAGTTGATTGCTCATCATTAACTGAATTAATGCTTTCAAATATAGTTGGATTTGAAAATGATGAAATAATGTTTTCTTCTAATGTAACTCCAAAGGAGGATTTTGTATTTGCAAGACAATTAAATGCATATATAAATTTTGATGATATCACTCATATAGATTTTTATAAGGAGCTAGCTCCTTTTGCTAAAACTATGTGTCTAAGATATAATCCAGGAGGAGATTTTACATTAAATAATGAAATAATGGATACACCTAAGGATGCTAAATATGGCATGACTAAGGAGCAAATGAAGGATGCTATAATTAAATTAAAATCATATGGCGTAGAAAACTTTGGTATTCATGCATTTTTAGCATCAAATACTAAGGATAATGGCTATTATCCAAAGCTTGCATCTATATTATTTAATTTAGCTGTTGAACTAAAAAATGAATGTGATTGTCATATAGAATTTGTTAATTTATCAGGTGGAGTAGGAGTAGATTATAAGCCTAGTGAGCCTAAAAATGATATCGAATTAATAGGACAAGGTGTAAAGGAAGCATACGAAAGAATATTAATTCCTAATAATATGGGCGATGTTAAAATCTTTACAGAGCTAGGAAGATTTATGCTAGCACCATATGGCCATTTAGTATGTAAGGCAATTCATGAAAAGCATATATATAAGGAATATATAGGCCTAGATGCCTGTGCAGCAAACCTAATGAGACCTGCAATGTATGGAGCATATCACCATATTACAGTTTTAGGAAAAGAAAACGAAAAATGTGATCATATCTATGATGTAACAGGTGGTCTATGTGAAAACAATGATAAATTTGCTATAGATAGAAAATTACCAAAAATTGATATTGGTGATTATATTGTAATTCATGATACAGGAGCCCATGGCTTTTCAATGGGCTACAATTATAATGGCAAATTAAGATCTGCTGAATTATTACTAAAGGAGGATGGCTCCGTAATTCAAATAAGAAGAAAGGAAGAGCCATCTGATTATTTTGCTACATTAGATTTAGATAAATTCAAAAAATAATTAATTAAGCTTAAAGAACAAAAATCTTTAAGCTTTTTTCTATATAAAACATATTATTTTAGCTATTAAATTAATTTAAGTAGTATTTTTGGATAAGTTTCGTTTAATTAATTTAAAATTATGCTATAATTTTTTTACATAGTTTGAATGTAAAGGGTAAGCTTATGCAAAATAATGTTGTTTTTAATATATCAGTTTGTATAATTGGTATATTAATATTTTTAGTTCATAGTGTTAATATCATAATAAAAAAGGATAAAAGAAAGGATGAAAATGCGTTATTTATTTTCATTGCCTTTACTGCAATACATTTTGCAATTTATTTAGCTTATGTTATTATTCATGAGCATTATACAACTAATAATTTTGTAATTTCATTCTATACATTATTTTACATATTCAATAATTTAGAGGTTTATCTTTTATTTATATATATGCTTGAATTTGTATTTTTACCTAAGAATATAAAAAATGACTTGTTTGTTTTAAATATTATATTGTTTTCAATAATGACAGTACTAGATATTACAAATGTCTTTACAGGTATATTTTTCTCTGCAGAAAACGGAATATATATTAGAAGTAAAACAATGATTATATCTCAAATATATCAATTTGTTATGCTAGCAGTTGTATTTTTTGTTACTGCAATAAATAAAAGATTAAATATAAGAGCTAAGATAGCATTTGCTTTATATTGCATATTGCCATTAATAGCAATTATTTTTCAAAATATATTTAAAGGATATGCCATTGCATATGCTTCAATTATTATAGCTGTAGAAATACTATTCTTTTTCATTAATGTTCAAAAGAATATTGATTTAGCAAAGGAAGAGGAAAAAAATAGAGATGCTCAAATCAGATTGATGCTATCTCAAATTCAGCCTCATTTCATATATAATTCATTATCTTCTATTTCAACATTAATTGAATTAGACCCACCTAGAGCTCAAAAGGCATTAGATGATTTTACAGAATATTTAAGAATGAATTTATCAACTATTACTGAAACTAGATTAATTCCATTTGAATATGAATTGAAGCATATCAAAACATATATTGAATTAGAAAAAATAAGATTTAATGATAGAATAAATGTCATTTTTGATATTAAAACAACAAACTTTAATGTTTCCCCTCTTTCTATTCAGCCTATAGTAGAAAATGCTATAAAGCATGGTATATTAAAGAAAATAGAAGGTGGAACATTAACTATAAAATCATATGAGGATGATTTAGCATATTTTATTGAAATAAATGATGATGGTGTTGGATTTGATATAAATAATATTGATTTTAGTAATAATAAGCATTTTGGATTAAATAATATTAAGTACCGTATTGAAAAGACTAATGGTACATTTGAGATAAATTCAATTCCTGGTAATGGAACTAATGTAAAGGTAAGATTGAATAAGTGAGGTAGCTATGAATATTTTATTAGTAGATGATGAGCAATTACAATTATTAAGATTAGAAAAGGTATGTAAAAAGCTTTTGCCTGATTCAAATTATTTTTGTTATTCTAATCCAAAATTAGCATATGAGGAGAATATTAATAACAAAATTGATTTGGCATTTTTAGATATTGAAATGCCACTATTAAATGGCATTCAATTAGCAAAGAAGCTAAAGAAAATAAATCCATTAATTAATATAGTATTTGTTACAGCATATAATAATTATGCGCTTGATGCTTTTAATATTCATGCCTCTGGATATATATTAAAGCCAGTTAATGAAAATAAATTAAAAATGGAATTAGATGGCTTAAGATATGATTTAGAATTGAAACCTAATAAGGAAAAACTATTGACTGTAAAATGCTTCGGTAATTTTGAGGTATTTAAGGATGGTGTACCTTTAAAATTTCATAGACAAAAGTCTAAGGAATTATTTGCTTATTTAGTTGATAGAGAGGGTGCATCAGCCAATATGAATGAGCTTAATGCTATATTATGGGATGAAGATAAGAATTCATATTTAAGAAATTTAATATCTGATATAACAGATACTCTAAAGGAGGTAGGAGCAGAGGAGGTATTTATTAAAAGACATAATGAATGCTTCATAGATCCTACAAAAATTGATTGTGATGCATATGAATATAAAAATAATAATCCTGATGCTATAAGAGCATATAGAGGAGAATATATGATTCAATATTCATGGCCTATATTTAAGGATGAATAATAACAGCCCAATTATTTACTTGGTTTAATGCCTAGTTAATAATTGGGCTATTTTTCTTTTAATTTTTTCAACAAAATATAGCCTTTTGGTAAAGAAAACGTAATCTTTTTCAAAAATAGTAATAAAATTTATTAAATCTGTTGCACTTTTGTTGCTAAGAGGTTATTATAATGTTATAGAATTCATTTTCAAAATATTAATATAAGGAGGATTTTTGTATGGAAAAATTCTTAAGAAAAAAGGTGTTTTTTGCCTTTACTGGAGCATTTTCAGCACTTGGAATAGCGGCAATTATGCTATCTAATGCACCTGAAGTTCAAGCTCATTGGGAAGGTGAAGGTGAGGGTACAAAGGAAAACCCTTATCAGATAGGTACAAAGGCAGAACTAGAAAAATTTAGAGATATCATTAATGGTACAATGTATGAGCAAAATAAGCCAAATGCATGTGCTATTTTAACTGCGGATATCGATTTAGAGGGTTCAAAAACTAACCCTTGGACTCCTATTGGATTCACTATGGTATATGATGATTTCGAATTTGGTAGAGAATTCATGGGTACCTTTAATGGTAACTACCATAAAATCTATAATTTATACTTAGATGAGGAAACACTAGCAGCAGCAGGTATTACAACAGCTGGCTTTTTTGGTAGTGCAAATGGTGCATCTATTTCTAATCTAACAATTGCATCAGGTGAGGTACATGGTAAAAACAAGGTTGGTGCAGTTCTTGGTATGGGAGAAAAGGTTGATTTAGAAAAAGTTCATAATTATGCTGATGTATACGCAACTGGAAACAATGTTGGTGGTATAGTTGGTTCTTTAACTGGAACAATAAAAAATTCTCATAATGAGGGTGACGTTACTACTACATCTAAAGATACTAAGACCAATGTTGGTGGTATTGCAGGATATAATGGTGAAAATGAAGATAGGTATTCAGTCATAAATGGTTCATATAATATTGGTGACGTAACATCACAAGGTGGATATGTTGGTGGTATTATAGGTAGCGTATATAAAAATAGAATGGAATATAATTTCAACTATGGTAAGGTTACAGGTAGCGCTGGATCAACTGGCGGTATTTTTGGTATTTATACTGATCCAGATGGTAATGAAAATTTTGAAAATGATTATGATTCAAAAAATAATTATTATCTAGATACTACAGCTTCATATGGTGGTGCTGGTAATGATTATGTAAATAAAGCAGAAAAATTAACTCAAGAGCAATTTAAAGATAAATCTAATTTTAAGAATTGGAATTTTGAAAGCACTTGGGAAATGGGTGAAAATTATCCAATACTAAAGGATATTACGAAGGATAAAGCTGGTTATAGTATTGTTTGGGATGAGGAATATCTTAATTCTTTAACTTTACCTGTAACAAATGGTAACTCTATAACAAAGGATGGCATATCAATTAATGTTATTAATGGTGAATTTTATAGAGAAGAATATGAAGATAATGAAATAATTCTTAGGTCAAGATATAATCCAGAAGAACCAAATAGTGCTGGTATTTCATTCACATCTGAAAATAAAAAAATTTTAGAAATTAAAATCACATGTGAATCTTGGGGCGCAGCAGGTTTTGTAAAACGTGGTGAAGAAATAATATGGATGGGAGAACCTACAAATATTGTAAGCTTGATTGGAGATTCAGGATTTCAATATATTAAGCAAATCGAATTCATTGTTGAAAGTCCATATTCAGTAAGTGAAGTTGAAGAATTTATTCATGATATTGGTACAGTTGAATATTCATTTGCATCAAAGGCTAAAATTATTAAAGCAAGGGAAGCATATAATACATTTGATGAAGAAAAGAGAGCTCTTGTATCTAATTACAATAAATTAGTAGCTGCTGAAAATGCATATAATGATCTATTAATTGAAAATGGTCATGCAATGATTGGTGATACAATTTATGAAACATTAGGTACTGCATATGAAGCTGCTAAGGCTAATGATACAATCGTTTTAAGAAAAGATGTTGACGCATCTGGAGATAATAATGAAGAAGTTGAATTAACAAAGAGTATTAAATTTGATTTAAATGGTCATACTCTTACTATTGAATCAAGTGGCGAAGGTAAAAAAGCGTCATTCTATATTAAACAAGGGAATGTAGTGATTACAATTGATAATTCAAAGCCTGAAACAGGTGGTGTAATTGGTAATATTCCTATAGGAATGGATCCAATTGATGATATTTTTAGTGATAATCCAACTAGTAGCTCATATATTGTATACAAAAATTGTAGAGCGAGCTTTGCATCTTCAATGCTTTCATCAAATAAATTTCTTAAAGCATGGAATAAGATTGCTCCTGGATTTGAAATTGTTGATATAGAAAATGATACATTTAAGTCTATTGTTAGACCAGTTAAGGTATTAGATTTATCTGAATTGACAGAAGATTATGTTATTCAAGATGGACAAACAATTACAGGTAGAGTACTAGACCCTATTAAGCTTTCTATTGCAGAGGGCGCAACAATAACAATGGATGATGCAATAATTTTTCCAAAAAATGGCGGAACTTACATTAGCAATGGCCTTACATGCTTAGGTGATGCTAGAATTATTGTTGAAGGATTGAATTATATTGAAGTAGATAATTATTATGATGGTATTCTTGTTCCTGAAAATAGTACTTTAACTTTTGACGGTACAGGAAAATTAGAAATTCGTGCTAGAGGATATAGCTCTGGAATTCACGTAAGAGGTAATTTAATTATTGATAATTGTCATCTTGTTGCTTATTCAGATGAAGGTACTGGTATTGGTTCAGCTTATGATTCATTTGAAAGTATTACAATAAATGGCGGTATAGTAAGAGGTGGCGGTGGTAGATATTGTGCTGGTATTGGTACAGGTGTTAATGGTACTGGTGGAAGCATAACTATTAATGGCGGTTCTGTTTACGCTAGTGTTGCAGGTCAGGATCAAACTGCTGTTTCAATTGGTCATGGAAAAGGCGGTAGTGTTGAAAGCATTACTATAAATCCAGATGTAATTCGTGTTGATTTATTCTCTGATAAAAATGGAAAATGTATAGAAACATCACAGGGTAGCATGAAAAATGTTACTATTGCCGAAAATCTAACTCATAACATACTTGAGAAAGAAGAAGGTGATATGTTTAATAAAGAAGAATATGTTAACCAAAATCAATTAATTATTGGTGGAGCTGTTGTAAGTGAAACAAATAATTCTGGTGATGGCTGGAGCTATGATAAGGAAACTAACACTTTAACTTTAACCGATTTTAATTTTGAAGGTATAGGAGATTATTGCGAAGCTAAAAATGCACTTTTCCCTGATGTTGATAGACGTACTAATAGTTCTATTATATATTATTTAGGTACTGACGTTTTAAATATTAAATTAGAAGGAACTAATAAAATAGTTAATAAATATAATGAACCAAGTGATATTTATGACCAAAATACAGATAATAACCAATTCAGTATAGAATTATATGCTGATATATTTAGTGGTTGTATTGTTTCTAATGGAAGCATTGTCATTTCTGGTAATGGAACATTAGAATTATATTCTGGAATTGGAGAGGGCTCAGTAGGTATCTCTACGGCTGGCAATTTAACTATAAACGGTGGTAAAATTACTGCTATTGGTGAAAAAGCAGATGGTTATTGTGCAGGTATAGCTACAGATGGTGATTTAATTTTAAATAAGGGCTCTTTAACTGCTACAGGTATTGAAACTATATATAAAGGTGAATGGTCTTATAAATATTGCTGTGGTATTCTTGTTCAAGGTGATGACTATTACATTTATTTAGGAAATAATTTTAGAGAATTCACAGTAGTAGGATATCAAAGTGCTATAAATTGTGGAATGAATATTAATTGCGATGGCTATGGCTGGACTGATATGAATGGTACAGAAGGAGAAACTGCAATTACTGTTCCTTACTATGGAAATTTCAATTCTTATAAGAAATTACAATTTAATGGCTCATCAAGTGAAATTGTTATTGAATTTATCGGTGAAATTGGTACTGTTGAATTAACTCCTGAATGTAAAGCAAGAATTGAAGCAGCAAGAGCAGCATATGAAAAACTAGATGCTGTTGCTCAAAAAGCTGTAACAAATTATAATGATTTATTAGCTGCAGAAGCAGCCTATGAGGATTTATTAGATGCTTCAGCATTAGTTAAAATTGGTAATACTAGATATAACACATTAGCAGAAGCATTTGCTGCTTTAAATGAAAATGAAACAATTGTTCTAGTTAAGGATATTGATACAACTGGAGATAACAATAAGCATATCGAAATTGATAAGAGCATTAAAATAGACTTAAATGGACATAATTTACTTTTAACTGATACATATGACGTTGATGAAGGATCTTTCTTTATCAAGAAAGAGAATGTAATTGTTACAGTTGATAACTCAAAGCCAAAGACTGGTGGAGTAATCGGCATTGTGGCTTTTGATTTCAATTTATATAACTTTAATCATGATCTTATAACATCATATATTTTATATCGTAACTGTAGATCATCATATTCTAAAGCTGAGATGTTAAGTGATGATGGTCAAGCATTTAATAGAATTACTCCTGGATTTGAAGTGGTTGATATAGTAGATAATAATTATCATGCTATAGTTCAATCAAAGAAGGATATAGATTTATCTGAAATAACTGAAGATTATACAATAGTTGATGGACAAACTGTTTTTGGTACTCTAAATGAAAATGTAAAGCTTTATATTGAAGCTGGTGCAACAATCACATTAAAAGAAGCATATATTTATACTTTAGAAGATAATAAATGGGCTGGATTAACATGCTTAGGTGACGCAACAATTATTCTAGAAGGTAATAATACAATTATGGCTAATGCTTGGGGTATGCCTGGTATTTATATCATGGAACCTTATACATTAACTATTGATGGTTTTGGTAAACTAGATGTTTCAGGCGGAAAATATGGAACAGGTATTGGTAGTGTTCAGATAGCTAAATTGCCACAAGAGGAACAAGCTAATGCAAAAAATGGTGGAAATATAATTATTAATAATGGTTATATTATCGCAAGCGGTGGTACTGATTCACCTGGAATTGGTTCATCATATATGTCAAGATGCGGAGATATAACTATCAATGGTGGCGTAATTTATGCTTATGGTAGTTCAAATGGTGCTGGTATTGGTAGTGGTATGAATAGTACATGTGGTAATATCACAATCAATGGTGGTACAGTAATTGCATATGGTGGTACATGTAATTTAGGTGCAGCCGGTATTGGTACTGCAGGATATGGTAAGTGTGGTAATATCATAATTAGTAAAGATGTTCTAAAAGTAGATTCTACTGCAACAGGAGATGCTAATGTAATCGGAGGAGGGGCTAAAAATTCGGTTTGTGGATCAATCTCTATTGCTTATTCTTTAAGAAGAGAAAACGGCTCAACTGAAAAAGAAGAAATTTATTTAAATGAAGCTTACATATATATTAATGGTGTAGGTATAACAGATACAAATTATTCTGGTGAAGGCTGGAGCTATGATAAGAATACAAATACATTAACATTTACTGATTTTGTATTTAATGGTAATGGCACATTATTTGTAGATGAGGATGGCTATGTAACAAGTGCAGCTATTGTTTGCTTAAGTGAAGATACTCTTAATGTAGTATTTAACGGAAATAATACTATTACAAATGTATGTAATGGATTACAAGATGTTAGAAATGTTGGTATGTACATTCAAAGTGGCGTAATAATTAATGGTGAAGGTACAGTAAAAATTTCAACTGATGGACATGCTAAAAAATCATATGGTATTTATAATAAGAGTGAAACATTCATTAAAGGTGGAACAATTACTGCTTTCGCTGATGAATCAGATGATGGTTCATTTGGTATTGCTACTACTATGTTGTCAATCGATGGTGGTACAGTTGAGTTTAAAGCTTATAACCCTGATGATGATGCTTATGGTGTAACATGTGGAGATGGTTCTATACATATTTATAAGAATATCAAAGCAGTAACAATTTACTCAACAGGTTATGCATTAGATTGTAAGGTGCTTACAGAATGTAATGGTAAAGGATATTATTCTGATAGTACTGATGAAGGAATAATTGAAAAAAGCTTAGACTTTATAAATCTTCCTAAGTACTCTTATGTTACATTTGTAGGTGTTACACCTGAAGATGTTGTTAATTTAATTAATAATATTGACGGTAATAATATTGGATATGACAAAGCTACTAAAAAAGCAATTGATGATGCAAGAAGTGCATATAATATTCTTTCTGATACTGAAAAAGAATCAGTTGGTAATATTCAAGCATTAAAAGATGCAGAAGCAGCATATGATACATTAAGAAATGCAGCAATTGATGAGGTTATTGCAAAGATAAATGCAATTGGTACTGTAGAATATACAAAAACTTCAATGACATTAATTCAAACAGCTGGAGAGGCGTATGCAGGATTATTATCTGATTCTGACAGAGAAAAGGTTACAAATGTAGAAACATTAAATAATGCGGCAACAGCTTATGCAACATTAAGAACTACAGCAATTAATAATGCTACAACAAAGATTTC
>Ga0247610_10000218_pt1 | contig 92747 bp, 85 predicted proteins | sample 174DNAGHGhighgp2_FD_193483 | JGI IMG/M metagenome (GOLD analysis project Ga0247610, IMG submission 193483) | Sheep rumen microbial communities from Palmerston North, Manawatu-Wanganui, New Zealand - 1742 DNA GHGhigh gp2 | ecosystem: Host-associated > Mammals > Digestive system > Stomach > Rumen... | reverse complement strand
ACTGCTGTAATAAGGATGGTAAAATTCATGCTTTCTCATCCGGATATTTTAGAAACGAGAACAGCGCATCTATGAAAAGTAAGTTTATTCTTAGTGAGTGGGTCAAGAACTAAAGAACAAAAAAAAATAAAGTAGAAGATTAATTTCCTCTACTTTTTATTTCTACTGGTGTTTAGTTTTTTCCTTCTAACTCTAAGACCTTTTCTAGTCCACCCTTTTCGATTATTTCATCTGCAGATACACAATTAATTATAGTATCTAAATCTTTTATTTCATCCCAACTAGATAGAGGTTTTACTCTCCCCGGATATAGTTTAGTTAAGACTTCTTTAGTATTATTCCTGACTCTATGAAGTGAGTAAGCTGTAGTTCTAGTATAGAATACAACCATAGCCTCATCACTATCTATTTCATCTCTTATTATCAAGTTATCAAGTCTATTAATAATTTCTTCTTTTGTCATTTTATTTTAATTTTTAATACATATATTAGGTTTTCATGCGGTTGATTTTTTACCGTCCTAAAAGTATATTAAACCCTTATATATGTAAAGAAAAAAACCTAAAGAAGATTTTGATTGGTAAGACCGGATCAAATCTTCTATTAATTTTTTGTCAGGTCTTTAAAAAGATACTATTATGTCAAATTCTAAAAGAATATATAAGGTAATTCGTGCCTATATAAAAAAGATGGGTGCATTACCAAAACACAATGGTAGTAGTGACATAGAAAAACAATACTATAACTATGTTATGAAGAACAAGGAATTGTTTGCTGATCTTCTGTATAAACACGATCCAGCCAAACTTCATACGCATCATCAAAAAAGCGATGCATATAAGATGGCTATGGCTGACATGGCTGAGGCTGGAGTGTTGATATTAGATAACAGCATCCTAGCTGAAGGAGGACTTTTTTAGGTCCTCCATTTTATTTTTTTCTGCTCCCTCTCAAAAGTATATCAAACCCTTATATATGTAGAAAACCTAAAGAAGAAATTAATCAGTAAGGCCGGATTAAGTTCTTCTATTAATTTTTTTTGTCAGGCCTTTAAAAACATTTATAATATGAGTAATAAAATTTTTACCCAGGTTTCGATTATTGAAACCCTGATCGAGGAAACAACCAACGGCGAACTTCGTTGGAAACAAAAAAGTTCAAAAAAGGTAAGATTTCCGACCTTCCGCAATAATGGAAAAATGGAGAACCTATATCGAGAAGTATATTTTTCTGGAGGATATGGGTATAGTTTTGGAGATAATGGATTTTATCTTTATTCTGATTTGATTTTTAGCGACGATGGGTATTATGATAACAGAAGCTTATTAAAAATAGTAATGCCCAATCAAATAGATGATGGTATACGGGTAGTGTGTACTGCAACTATTAAATTGGATGAGGACCAAGCTAGAAGGTTAAATACAGCTATGAGGAAAAACGCCATGGTATTTGAAGGCCGACCAACACCTCCTTCAGAAAAAATTAAGGAGATAGTAGACTTCCTACTTCTCTAACAGTAACAACAAAAGTAGATTGGGAAATTAAATTCCTTTCTACTTTTATTTTTCTACCGTTTCAAAAGCATATCAAACCCTTATATATGTAAAGAAAAAACCTAAAGAGAATTTTAGCTGGTAAGGCCGAGCTAATTTCTCTTATAATTTTTTGTCAGGCCTTTAAAATTAAGTGTTATTATGAAAGACAGCTTAATTATCATATTGCTGAGCATCTTAGTATTAGCAATATTAGTGATCTCCACCCCTTACATTTTATTGAAAGGGGCGGCAGAAAATATGATAAGTACACTAAAGCGTGTTAAGAAGACCTATGTGGAAGGAGTAGAAGAACTCCTTTCATAAATAGACTAACACACACTACTAGGAACCGTTTAAGGTTCCTTTTATTTTTTTGCTCCTTTTGTCCTTTCTAGTCCTTATAATTGGATAGAGGGATGGTATTTATATCTCTCTGGTCCATGTATAATAATATATTAAATTAAACAAAAAATTATGCAAAGAAGATTAGTTTTATTTGATCAGAATGAAATTAACCCAGCATTACTTTACGGACGAGGATTAGGTAATGATCTTCTTCCCTTAAGTGCTTTTTCCGGATTAAGCGACGAACAGATAAGAGAGTCGTTAAGATTGGCTTTAGGGGATGGAGATGGTGTAATGTTAGTCGGAGGTAATGCTTTTAAATGGTTGAGGGAGTACATTCATTTCGGTGTAAGAGGTGAAAATTATGTAGACTGCTCAAAGTTATATCGTCTTTCTTTAGAGGGTGGTATTTTCGCTAAGTGTTGTCCGGAAGCACCAGGAGATAAGGAGATAGAGGAGTTTATGAGCGGCGAATTTACTAAACACGTCGACTTAAGTTGGTTTAAGTATAAGTGTATTTGTGATTTTGAAGGAGCCATACGATTTCTTGATTGGCTTGACTCATTACCAGGGGATGCTTCTTTTGGTTTTGACTATGAGACTTCGGGAATGCCACATATAAAGGATGGGTTTTATGTATCCGGGTGTTCTATAGTCACGAATCAAGGTTGGATAGGAGCTTATATATCCTGGACTGACTTACGACATAACAGTACTCCTGAACAATATGAATATTTTAAGAAACGGCTTGGGGATTTTCTTGAATTCAGACAGAGAAATATATGGACTTATAATATGACTTTCGAGTTTCAGGTATCGAAGAGAGAATTAGGGAGAGATTTAATGGACTTAGCGGATTCTTCGGTCTTTAATATTATGGACGGTATGAATCTTAAGAAGTATAGTTTAAAATTTGCCGGTCAATATTTCCTTAAGGTTGATCAATGGGATGCAGAATTTGATCATATTTCAGATCTTATTGATTCTATGCTATTTGAGGTAGTTGGGAAGTTAAAGAAAGATAAGCATAAAGTATTAAAAGTTTCCCTAAATAATTATAAATATACCCCAGAATGGCAAGAATTAACAAGAAGATACCCAGGAGATATAGCTGAAATGGAGTCATTGATGGCAGAATTTTGGCCTAACTCACAATTCATGGCTATAAGTTCCCGTCTTCTCAGCATGTATTGTTGTAGGGACTCTCTAGTTACTCTTATGATTGCAGAACAGGAAAAGCCAAAGTATACCAATATTGCCGTAGAGACTTTTTTAGATAACTTACGATTAGCCTGCAGACTTCATAGCTGTGGAATAAATAAAGATGAATCCTTACGAGAAGTTTTTGCTGTCGATGCTACTAAGATGATGGATTTTGGTATTACTTATTGTGCTGAGGCGTGGTGTTATATTAAGATGGAGAAGCATAGAAAAAAGATGGCTGATATAAAAAGATATAGTCCGATTTCTGTACAGCTTCTTAATGAGAATGCCTTTTTTCATGGTGATACTGTAGAAATTGCCAAGTATCTTCTTTCCGAAAACTTAGATACGATGGACATTAGTGATATAGGTTTAAATACAGGTTCTCTTATGATCAAGTATGGAGAAGATTTTGCTGTTAATATTGAGACCATACTAAGAGATGCTATGTTTGAAGTTGGGATGATAAAGACAGATCGGAAGGGGAATACTGTAATAAAGGAAAAAATCGGAAACAAGGATATAGGACGAAAGAAAAAGCTCCTAGAAATAATGGGGGAGAAATTAAAACCGATTTTAGGACTCGATAAAATTAAGTTAGGAGAAAAACATATAGAACTTGAGAAGTACCTGTTTTATGAAAGAGCATATAATGAGTTAATGAAAGTAAGTACGACTCAATTATATGACATAAATAATATTCCAGATACTATTTATGCTTTTGGACAAACATGGAATAATCTTGACTATGCTAACTATGTGAATGAGACCTATTTCTATTGTACAAGTCCGGTTTCTAATGATGAGATACTTTCTGATATGACGGAACTTTATAAACCTCATATGTGTTTCTTAGTTATGTTATCAGAATGTGTTCAACAGTTAGAACATCAAGATAAATTTTACCAAGAAAGGGGAATATCTAATATAAGTCAAGCCTATATTGATTTTATGACAAATTGGGAGGATATTGCTACGAAAGGAGTACCCATTGAACAAACTCCCTATCCCTTGAAGTCTTACGAGGTTGCTACTAATATGTTCAATAATCCAAAAGCTGATGAAATAAAAGAGCTTTGGGGATTGGACGGTTATTCAGTTATAGAGAAATATTTTGGATCTATCTCTTCACAATCGGAAATAGATAGGTATTGTGAGATATTTAATAGTAGTGATTTTAACGATGACTTCTATTTTTTGAGGAAGTTTTTTGTATTAATGGCTCTTTTTAAGAAGTATAATAAAATTTATACAACTTATGTATCTAAAGAGGGTATGTTTGGTCAGACAGATAGTTATGTTATAGAAGACCCGATATCCCACTTAATAATAAGAGAAGCCGATCCTGATGAACCTGGAGCGAGACTTAAAATGAATTTACATTTCAGTTGTATGGAGAAAAAGAGTTGTAGATGGAGTAGCCCAGTTCATACTATACCTTCCCATCTTTCGCTTAAATCTATTATCAGAGCTTATCCCGGTTGCTTACTCAGTTACTTTGATATCAATTAGAGGTATCACTTAAGAGAAATCTTAAGTTAAATATCCACTTAATTGCTGGAAGGAGAAAAAGTCTAACCAGCAAGATACTAACTAATAGTGTCTTCAACGACTATATAGAGTGGAGATCTTTTATAAAAAGATTATGATATAGTCTATTTTATGTAGAAGTATATAAAATTTATGCTCAAGTGCTGAAGTAAGAGCTATGGCAGCAATGTCAGGGTGTAAAGAGTTACAGGAGAGATTTGATAAGAAAGAGGATGTTTATAATTATACCGCTCAAATGTATCTTGGAAAAGAAGCTTGGGAAAATTTAGAGAAAAAAGAAAAGAAGCGGTTAAGAAGTTCATTTAAGACTGTTTGTTTAGGATTGATGTATGGACTTGGAAAACAATCACTGGCTACAAGATTAAATTGTTCTGTAGAAGAGGCCCAAAGACTTATCGACGTGTTTTATAGTACATATCCTAGAGTAAAGGAATATATTAAAGAACAGGGGGATTATGTATTAAGTCATGGTGGATATGTCAATAATTTCTTCGGGAATAAGATACAACCGGATGAATGGAAATATTATCAAGAGGCAACTACACAAAGAGAAAAAAAGAATCAAGAAGCCAGATTAAAGCGTCTTGGAGTTAACCTTCCTATAAGAAATTGTAGCCTACTAAAGTAATTTAGTAGTGAATAAGAGTGTGAACCTATAATTGTAGGGTGTTCTAGTAATAGAGCTAACGGTGAATGGTGAGAATCCAAATACCGTGCCAAGCAGGAAACTGAAGGTGTAACGACTATCCGAAAGGAGTAAGGGGCATATGAAATGATGCCTCTGAAGCGCACTCCATCCTTAAATTATGAGGATGATGATATAGTCTGATCTTTAGGGAAATGAACCTAAAGTTAACATAAATGACAAGGGGGAACTAGCCTGGCCATGTCGTCTGGCTTCTACAATGATTTCCGAGAGGCAGCGAAAGAGGGTTGGCAATTAACACCGATTTTAACAGTCCACGATTCTAACACAGCTTTTTTTCCGGCGGATCGTTTGTGGGGTCTTTGGGAGTTTTATGAGAAAAACTTTACCGAATTTGTTTATAATAATACTGGAATGACTTTATTGTTTGACCTTATGATTGGAGTAACTTATCATGATGTTGCTTCACTAAAGGTTATAAATAAAGATATTCTGGAGTTGACTGGAAATGCTAGATCTTTACAAATGATTATCCAGAGTATGAGAGAGTGTCAGGGGTTATTATTTGAGATAAATGTTCCAGAGGAAAGTATAATCCCTCAGTATACAGAAAATCCAATGACCCGTTTTATAGCTGAAAAGGCTTGTTGTTTAATTAGAGACACAAGTAATTATACAGTTCAGTTTAGAAAATTGAGCTAAAAAAATTAACACTGACTATGTTTTATGACTAGTCGGTGTTTTATTTCACATAAGAAAAAAGTGTTATGAAATTAGAAGAAATTAAAATCCATATTAATGAATTTAAAGAAAATAAAATTGATCTAAATAAGATAATTGAGTATCTACAAAAATTTATTGATGAAGACGAGAGGATAATAAATCTTTTCTACCTAAAAAATAATATGACAGAAGTTCATTCTTTTATAGTAGGTAATAAGATGGGTAATAAAATAAAGTCTCGTCTAAGATTCCGAAAAACGACTACTTCCCCTAATACTTACGCATACATAAAAACATTTGAAGATATTCAAAAGTTCATATTTGACCATAATGTAAAAGATCCCAAAGATCTTAGGAAGAGATATAGTGGAGTAGACAGTATAAAATTAAAGATTCTTAACTCAGAACAGAGGAATCAATTAGTTTGGTTAGGGGATTATAATAGAAAGGAGTATAAATTCCTTGATTCAACTGAAAAATGGCAGGAGTATATTGATAAATGGGGATTAAAGACGCCAATAGAGCTGAAGACCATAAGTGATGGATTGTATGGGAAGTATTTTAAGCTGCCAAAAAAAGAAAGAGATAAAATTAAATGGAAAATAAAACAGCCGGTTAGAGTATTACCAAAAGAAAAGAGAGATTGGTCACATATTACTAAGCTAGAACAAGTTCAAGATTTTGTATATAAGAATAGTGTTGTTAATCAGTCTGATTTATATAAGCGATTTAGGGGTCTGGCAAATAAATTTTCCGGTCAGCTTAATTTAATCAACTATGTAGGGCCAATGAATATTACCACTGGAGAGGCTTATTTAATACGAAACCTTATAAAATACAATGTTAATTTTGTTTTTCAGAAAACATACCCTGATTGTAGAAACATTGAAGCCTATAGATTTGATTTACACCTAGTTGATTTTGATATATTATTAGAATATCATGGAGCTGCTCATTTTGGGGAAGGCATTAGATATTCAGAAAAAAGAATAGAGGCAGACAAAGTAAAGAATGAGTATGCCAAGAGTCATGGAATCAGAATATATTATTTTACCTTTGAGAAAAAATTATATGAGGAGCGAGGTTATTTCGATAAAGTATATACAGATATAGACGAATTATTCTCTGAGATGGGGATTAATACTAGTATAATAAATCAAAACTACGATGAGGAGGTAAAAGAATATTTTTCGCAGGATATAAATTACTTTAATAAATTTATACAAAGGAATGAAGTAATATCATTAAAAGACCTTAGAGATAGATTCCCAACTGTCTATTATAGAATTAATAGATATAAATATCAAGGATATTTAAATTATTATAAAAGTTGAATTATATTAAAAAAATAAGAGTAGAAAGGAAATTAATCCAATCTACTCTTCTAATTTTTTTAGTACCCCTAAGATCTCCTTAAGTATTTTATTTTCTGATTTATCTTCTGTATCCTGTTCTATTCTTATAATCTTTAAAAGATTACAATTTCCTTTCAAATATCTTTTGTATATACGTAATATTGTATACTCTTCTCCCTCAATTATTCTAATTTCATAATTATTATATTTTAGGGGAGTTAGTATTATTTTATAGTTCTCAATTTCTGTTACATATACATCAATTAATTGAATCCAGGAGATTTTATGATTTTTTGTTAGCTTTATTAATTTGTCGTTAATTAATTTCTTTCTTTTGCCATTAATTTTATTAAAAATCATTATGGTATTTTATGTCTATATATAAGGTTATTATTTGTTTTCTGACAGTAGTGATTATTTAGTAAGCTTTAAGAAAAAAAAAGAGTAGAAAGGAAATTAATCCAATCTACTCTTTTTATTTTGCTCTTTATAATCCATTTAATACCTCTAACACCGCACATTGTTTCTCCTTTCTCTTGGAGTTCATTCTTCTACTCACATTTTCTCTCACCAGTTTTAGGAGATTTTCTTGTTCATAACTCTCCCAATATAATTTCGATCTTTTAATAGAGAGCATGTCTCTGGTATTCTCCCCGGTGGCTATTTTAATCTCATATCCAAGATCAGTTGGAATTAATAATACCTTAAGGTGTTTTACTTTTGTGAGGTAAGAATTCAACAAAGGTGTCCAGGTAATTTTGTAATTTTTTGTTAATTCAATCAATCGTTCATTTATCAAACGATTCATGGTTCTGTCTGTCATATTTCTAAAAAAATTGTGAGAAACCTTTTATTGTTTTAAGTTCCTCTAGTTAATAATTAAATTTATTACATATATAAGGGTTTTACTACCTTTTTAGTTGTATAAAAAACTGAGCTAAGAAAATATTACTGAAGTGTACTGATTTCCTTATAATTGAATAACTATATAACAACACAAAAGATGAAATTAAAAAGCAATATTGTTAGTTTACAAATTCAAGATCCTAATAATATCTCATTAAGAGAAGCACTAATTAAACACTTTGTTTACTCTATTGAAGATATTAGTTCTTATGATGAATTAACTCCCAAAGAAAAAGAGATAATTAGTGAGGAGCTATTTAAGGAGATAACATATAATGAATAATGATGTTATATATAGATAATAGATAATTTTACAGCTCCGCAATCATTTTGCTATATAGATGACAAAAAAATAAAAGAATAGAAAGGAATTAATCCAATCTATTCTTTTTTTAATCATAAAAATTGAGTTCAGCATGATACCCTTCTTCTGGTGGATACTTTTGTTTTGTATCCTCAACAGTCTTGCTTAAACTCGTAGGTGATGTTTGTATTGAATCTATCACCTTTCCATTGTTGTCTTTTACTATTATTATCATATTATATATAAGGAATTGAACTTTATTTTTCTCTTCTGTCCTAAAATCAAGTAGTTTCCTTATATATGAAAAAGAAATATAATTATAATAATCATGAAAAAAGAAGATACTAGTAAAATTTTAGAGTTGATGAATAAGGTAATTTCAGCTCTTGATGACGGTAAACTGCTTGCTGATCAATATGGTGTGAGTATTGGAGACGACTATCGGATTAGCTCTGAGGATAATTCTCTTCAAGGTGAATTAACCTTAATTATTGGTCGTAGAAACAACTTTGATACAACTCTTCTCACGTCTTACGATTATCCTGATCTAAAGTCGAAGATGATTGAGCTTCAAGATTCTATTAAGGCGTCGAGAATGAATCGCCTAACAAATTCGGTAATCATTCCAATGATAACAGAAATAGATAAAATATATGATTGAAAAAAAATTATAGATCAGGTTTTATCACAAAGAAATAAAGTCCAGGGTAGTAATTTTTTTTGAGATTAAGTTCGGGTATTTTCCTTATATATGAAATTGAGATAACTTAAATCATATATTAGTATATGAAAATAATTGGCTTAATTTGGTTTATTTTAATTGTTATTGGCTTTCTACTTATCCCAGTATGTGGATATTGGCTTCTTTTTATATATGATAAGAAAGTAACTAGACTACGGAAAGATAAGTATATTGAAGTGATGAGAAAAACTGATTTTCCTATGGATTATAAAGAAGGGTTTATTGATGCCATGGAAAAAACAAAAGAATTCTATAAATGAGTTACGTAATGGTTTTATTGTTTACTGCTATTTTTGATTTAATAGCAATAATTATTATGTATATCTGTTATATTAGGAAAGAAAGAAAAATAATAAACAAAAAGAAAGAGCTACTACAAGAGATAAATAAAAGAACAGATATAACAAATAGATATAAAAAAGGATTTGAAGAAGGATTATTTTGGGGAGGATCAAAGATATGATTTGTTTAGTCTGTGAAAGTATTGGTCGGGGATACTTTAACTAAAATGATAGGACTTAGGTTCTATTTTATTTCCTTATATATAATGTTAGAATACATACTATTTAAGTGTAGGAAGAGTATAGATAGTAAAAACTATAAATATCTCTCAGTATTAAAAAAAGAAGGATATATGGAGGGTTATCATTATTATGTGATAAATTATATACATCTAAAAAAGAGACTAACCAAGAATGCTATAAGATACTTGACAGAGAGAACTCTAATTTCTAATATGGGATATTTTATTAGTGATGATCTTTTTCTAGATTGTTATTATGACTGTTATTTTTATGATATTGTATATAGATATAAAATTATGTAATGATTTTTTCTATGCTTGAATGTCTATTGATTAAAGTTAATTTTACTGATCCATTTGATAATAATGTGAAATTTAGTAGATACTATCAGGTTCTAAAAGAGGAATTTTATTCTGTTAAAAGTAATTTAATAGAATATAAATATTACAACTTATCTAGGCCCCTTAAAAAAAGGTTGTCTAGATATACCGCTAATACAATTCTTTTATCATATACATCTACTCCACTAGATTCTTCAGATTATTATTATATAGCCAAAAATGATGACGAATATCTTAATAAGTATTTTTGTTATAGTTATGCTACTATTGTATATAAATATACGATATAGTATTTTTTTTTGATCCAATTTCCTCATATATAATGATAGAATATGTATTATTTAGATATATAGATGGTAAAATTTGTAAATATCTCCCAGTATTAAAGAGAAGTTGGGAAAATCACTATTTATATTATAGAGTTAGTTTTATTCCTAGAAAAAAAAATTAAACAAGAACATTATAAAACTCTTATCTAATCTGAGTTTAATTGAATATATAGTTTTGATGGTGATGACAGTTATTTCGATTATTATTATTATGATTCCTATTGTATTGTATATAATTATAAAATAATTATAGAATCAAATTATAATCTTTATGCTTGAATGTCTATTGATTAAAGTTTATATTATTGATCCATTTGATAATAATAATATAAAATTCTGTGAATACTATCAGGTTCTAAAAGAGGAATTTTATTCTGTTGGAAGTAATTTAATAGAATATAAATATTACAACTTATCTAGACCTCTTAAAAAAAGGTTGTCTAGACATACCGCTAATACAATTCTTTTGTCGTATACATCTATTCTAGATTATTATATAGCCAAGAATGATAACGAATATCTTAATAGGTATTTTTGTTTTAAGTATGCTTATGCTACTATCGTATATAAATATACGATATAGTATTTTTTTTGATCCAATTTCCTCATATATAATGAAACATTTAAAATATTAGACATAATGAATAATTCTAAAGTTTTATATCGTAAGGTTAGTAAAGCTTCACACAATGGTTTTGGACCCGTTAATTTTGAGAAAAATGAGCGTAGTTCCTGGAGTAGACATACTAAAAAAGGTATACAGAGAGGGATGAATACCCAACAAGATAGGAGAGGTCATGGTTTATATGACTACACACCATTATTCAAGTTTCTCCTTAAACAGGAAGGCAGAGATTGGGATGAGATCTGGAAAGAGTGTACAAATAGGTTAAATACTACTGATCCTATTTTACATATGGTCCTTAATATAAGAAGTAATGGTTTAGTTCGAGATGATGTTAATATTTCCGAACTTTATCCATCTTTTCATTATGGAGAAGGAGCGGCTTATTCCACAATGTATGTTGATGAGAATAATAAATTACAGTTCGTAGATAAGAATTACGTCCCAGGTCCTTCTTATGAAGTTGAGAGACGGTGGGGAGAGACTTTTAATGGGCGACTTTATGAAACTTATAAACGTCCAAAGAAAAAGATAGATAAAATGAAATCATATATAAAGAAAAAATGATAATATTATGAGATTAGGATTTTATAATTTACCTAACAAGTATGGAGTATTATCTATATAGAACTGAAATTGGTTATATTCCAATTATTAGGGAAACTTGTCTCCCACTATTTTATTTATATACTGAATTAACTTTTATTCCCAAGAAGAGATTAACTAGTGGGATGATCAATTATATTATTGATAATTATGTTAATGGAGAAGGGGGATATATGATATTTCATAGAGGATCTTATTCTTCTGATGATCAATTTTTTAATGGCTTAAAAAGAGAGCTTGTCTATAGCTATGTGATAAAATAGCTATTTCCTTATACATAATAAAATCAAATACTATGGGACTAGGATATATTAATAAATTTTATTTAACAAATATATATGGAGGTGATTCAGAGGTATTATTATCTGCATGGAAACCAATAAAAAAAGAAGACGGAAATTATTATTGGCCACCGAATACTCCAATAGGTGGTGATTTGTGGGTTAATAATTGTATTGGATTAGAGGAAGGCAAAACTGTTTCTGTAAAAATTGTAAGATCTAAGGTTGAGACAGGAGTATGGTTATGTTGTTCAAATGGAGATTTTCTTAATGAACAATGGATATATAATCATAAACATAAAGAAGGAGATCCTATAAAAAATGATAATGATTTCGGGATCCATGTTAATACCGACATAGAAATGGTTAATGGAGATGAACCTATTCCAGTATCATTTGAAGTAATTTCTTAGAATAAAAAATGGACAGTAAAACTATTTCTAATTCATCTAAAAAACGCTGTAGGGAATTTTTTGGGTATAAAGGAATAGGGAAATTAATAGAATCAGCTAGCTCACTTATTGAAAATAATAACATAGAGACAATAGTAAGTGAGTTTTTATGTGATTATGATAATGTTGAATTATATAATGTATTATTATTCTTTATTAGAGATAATAATCTATATAATAAGTTAGATAACTTTGACTACATAGAAATTGAATCATAAAAAACATTTAATATGATAGATAAAAATTTTAAACATGGTGACATATATGTTGTCACAAGTCTAAGAAATCACCTGTCTGCTGGCATTGCGGACATAAAATTCGTTGGCAGATATGACAAAGATATTTCTTTTGAAGAAGCAGTGGAGATACATCTTAAGAACATGCAAAGAGATTTTCCTAGTATGAGCTTCAATAGAGAAATGATAGAAGAAGCTCTTTCAGAGAATAAAGAAAGTGGATTTTTTCTTAATGATAGGGGTGAAGTTCAATCTTATTACAACCATGAGAAAGCAGACCTGATTGATCTGATGCTTTTTAGAGGTGATAAACCACGTCAAGAACTTATTGAATTAAAAAGACAGGTTATCAAGAAATACAATATAAAACCAGATGAGGATTGTTATTGCAGGGTTTGGGCTATTAACTAAAACCAAGATAAAGTGAATAAAGAAGATAAAGAATTATTATTAAAAGACCTATTACCTAGAATTCCACATAATCTTCAAGTCGAGGTATGTGAAGATGAGAATGATATTAGAACTGTTTTAGGCATAATAAGAGATGCTGTTGTTGTTCCAGGTTCATACGGATTAACAACAATAGGACTAGATGATATTAAACCCATTCTTCGGCCAATATCTAGTATTACAAGAGAGGAGATTGAGGATTTTAACAGAGTCAGTGGTTTTAAGGTTTATCCTGTACCAATTAATGGGGTATGTTTTGATAATGATATAACTCCCTTCGGAACATTTGATAATGATGAAGAATATAGTAGGGTAACAGAGAATAATGTTACTTGTGCTATTGATTGGCTGAATAAGAAGGGATTTGATTATAGTGGGTTAATTGATAAAAATTTAGCAAAAAAAGATAATATGAAAAAATTAATCATAGTTTTAGTAGCTTCTCTTTTTATCGGATGTAGTGGTGAATATGAAAACCCAGGCCTAGAAAAACCAGGAGTAAAGAAAGAGATACTGATTTATGCCGATTCTGATAGTAAGATTGAGATTATAAGAATAGGGAATCATCAGTACCTTAAGAGCTATGTTTGGAATGGGGGAAGTATTTGTCATTATGAAGACTGTGATTATTGCAAAGAACATAGATGGAAAGAAGAATAAGAGAAGAAATTTAGTAGGGACTTTTCTTAGCAATCCCGAGAAATAGGATTTAGGTCCTATTTTTCTTATTTCCTTATATATGTTATGAATTATAATGATAATTTTTTGAAGAATGCAGCGAACTTATATTTGTTAGGCGATATTATGTATGGATTAAAGTCTGGGGAGTATAAGGTGGAGGAGGATGGTGTTTTAAATAGACACGGACTTTATTTAAATATTCTTAAGTTCGAAAGAGGTGATGAAGTTAAGTTTGTGATTTCAATATACGAGAAAGGAAATGAACTGCCCTATGTTATCTTTCCTTGGAAGATCTTTGAGAATGATAAAGCCGCCTCAGAGTTTATTATTAATCGAATAAAGGGGACGTTAGGATTACAGGAGGAAGATCAAACCAAAGAAGCAGCTATGGAGTTATTAATCAAATCTTTATACACGGAAATACAGAAAAAGTTTACGGAGAGCGGAGTGAAAGATAAGTGGGGAGAGTATTACCAAGAGAAGCTCGACGAATTTATTAAACAACAGGAGGAGAAATGAATTATTTTGACTTTAGATCTTTTTTCATTTGGGTATTCAATGAAGCTCTATCGGGTCTTAGATCTGGAAAATATAATGTAGATGAGAATGGGGTTTTTCTTGATGATACCTACCTAAATGTCGTTAAGTTTGATTTAATAGACGAAGATAAAAATATAGTAGTCAAGTATCTCGTATTATCTTCTACAAAGGATACAGCAGGAGATCCTAAAATAGATTTATCAGATTCATTATTAGGACCTGGAACTGACAAATTAGTAGAAGACCTCTATCAAGAAATTCAAAAAAAGTTTAAGGAACTTGAAATAGAGGATAAGTGGGGAATTTACTACCACAGAAAACTAGAAGATTTTGTAATAAAAAATAAAGAAAAGAATTAAGTATGTCCGATTTTAAAAGTATTATTGGTAAATTGATTAGTGAAGATACTAAGAAGAAAGAAGATTTATTAGATTCCATAAAAAAGGCCTTATCACGAGAGGAGGAGGTTAAAATGGAAGATGGGACAGTTATTATTCCGGATGATGAAAACTCTGTGATCATAAAACAGGCCGATGGAAATTATGTAATGGCTGTATTAACGGAGGATAAATCCAATGTTAATCTCAAGGATAGTAATGAGGTTATGTTTAAGAGGGCGGTATTAGAGTTAGGGTTATATAATATTCTAACCAGGACTAAGTTTTATTCTAGTCATGAAAATCCCCGGTACATATTAGAGGAGAATAGAAAAGAGGGTGATCTTCCTTATTCCCCCGGGCTATTATACTTTGCGAAATTTCTTGGAGTGAAGGATGTAATAAAACCTGGAGAAGAAGATGATGCCATACAGTATATAATCAAGTTTTATGAATCATTATGTAGTGGGTTATTTCAGGAGATTGTAGATATAGCCACTTATTTGTTAGGGAAGGAATTTAATGTTGACTCGTTAAAGGATTGTTTTACGGTGACGGATAATATAACAACCCAGATTAAAGCTAAGTATAATGGTGTGCCAGATACTTTAAGTCGTTTTTTGAGGAGTGATGAGTATAATTCTTTACGAGAAACAGTTAATAAAGTTGTATCGGATCAACTCCCCGGAATAGTAGAAAAAGTAAGAAAGGAGTTGGGAATATGAGTAATAGTTTAAAGGTAGTTTCGTATGATATGGCTCAAGAACTTAAGAATATTGGGTTTAATGAGCACTGTGATTTATTTTATTTTAGAGATATTCAAGCTCATGTATTCTCAACAGCCAATCGTAATGTCTCAAAAATTGAAGGAGCAGTTTATGCACCTAGATTATTGAGTGTCTTAGATTGGTTCTTAGATTTTCGAGATTTATACATAACTACAGCTCCATGTAAAGATCTTAATGGAAATGTGGGACATGCTACTATTGTCTATGATCTAAAAACATTAGAGGATGAAAACCCTATTTGGACCTCTATAGATCATTGCCCCACTAAACCACTATCTGCTACAAAAGAGGAAGCAATAGAAGAAGGAATTAAGTATTGCATAAATAAAATAAAAAACAATGTGTCTAATAATTAAGCCAAGGAAACATAAAGATAATAAACCAAAAGTAGCTAAGAAAGACGTTAGGTGTTATAAGATTTTATATTTCGATAAAGATATTAATAAATATTATACACCTGCGATGCATGTTGAGGTTACATCAAATATATTGGAGTGTGATTCCTTCAGTAATGAGCCCAACAATAATGAAGTCTGTCATGGGATACACACTTTTTATAATATCTTTGGGTGTTTTATGAGTTTTTTGACTATTCGATTTTTTGATAAGATTCATATATGTATTAAAAGATCTATAATCCCGAAAGGAACCAAGTACTGGATTGGAAAAGATGGGTGTTATTGTTCAGAGAGGATTATAATAAAAGGACTAAATATTTAAAACTAGGAATAAGAAGCAAAATATAACCTGCTTCTTGTTCTTAGTTTTTTTTCTTAAGTCCTTATATATGTTATGAAAGAAAAAATTACAAACATGAAATTAGCAGATATAAAAGGAGATGTGGCAGTAAAAGTGCGTCTACTGCTTTTTACTAAATTTGAAGAATATATTAATGAATTTAGATTGACACTTCCTGAAAGTTACAAGTCTACAATCGAAACTAATAATGAACAGTGCTACGGGAAAACACTATTCGATAGTAACCGAGGAATTATAAATTTCCTATCAACAAAAAAAGGAGAGGTTGAAAAAGGCTGGTATAAAGTTATTAAGGACTGGAGCCCCGCGAAAGCATTGGGAATAGTCAAATATGATAAGGAAGTTACCAAGCAATTTAATTTTGAGAATAGATATTTTTCTAGTAGTATTGTCTTTAGTTCTTATGTAGAGCGTGCCAGGACTTTTAGTGGTTATAAGAAGATGTTAATTCATCATGCAGATATAGATCTAAAAATTAAAGATAAGGATACTCTGATGAAGGAATTAGATCAGGAACTAAAATGCAAAAAACCAGTACCAGATAGTGCAAGTCTCCTTGAAATTAATAAGAGAGAGGAGATAAAGTCATTAGTTGATCAAATCTTCAAGGAATTTAGTACTCCTGAAGATAATATGATTGCATTATGGGCTATCAATAATGGTCTTAGTTGGGACGAAGATGAAGAAGAAAAAGTCTATCATCTATGTCCTCATGATATTAGTTATAGGAGATATCTAAGATCTGCAAAGAAGCGCAATCCTTTCTATTATCCTATTGGTACCGGAACATCTGACAAGAAAGTTCTACCTTGGAGAGAAGATACAATTCCAGAGAAATATAGGAAATTAGCAGAGAGGTTGAGGGGATTATGTTTATCGATTGGAATAAAAGATGCGGAAAGTTATTATAATGGTTATGGGATAAATGCTTATTGGGCCGGTGTAGTTGGAATTACAAAAGACTATAAAGTTATTTCATATATTATAAGATATGATGGGGTATTAGCAGCAAAGAGGAGTATGAATTATGATGAGATAGACAAATTTAAAGACGGAGGGGGATTCAGTTATTTTAATGTAGATAATAGAGCTTTTAATAAAATATTAACAATAATATGAAACTCAAGTGGGAATCATATGAAAAAAGATAAATAAAATAAAATGTGTTTAATAATTAACTTAAGAGAGCATCCAGATAAGAAGCCTAAAGTAGCAAAAAAGAAGATTAGGTGTTATAAGATTTTAGTTTTAGTTAAAGGAACTAACAAATATTATACTCCTATTCATGGGGCTGAGATTACATCAAACACATTGAAGTGTGATTTCTTCGATGATGTTCCCCAGGAAGAAGAAGAGAGATATATATTTCATGGAATTCATAGTTTTAAAAATATATTATCTTGTTTCTTGTATATTATGAATCTACGTTTATGGACAGCCAATACAACCAAGAAATTACTTATTAAAAAATCCATAATACCAAAGGGAACTAATTATTGGATAGGTGTTATAGGAGATTATTGTTCAGAGAGGATTATAATAAAAGGACTAAATATTTAAAACTGGGAATAAGAAGCAAAATATAACCTGCTTCTTGTTTCTAGTTTTTTCTTAAGTCCTTATATATGTTATGAAAATTTGTGATGAAATTAATTCAATATTATGAAAAAGCAAATTAAACCAAAAGAATATACCTTTAAGTCACTCCCACGCTTGCTTGATATGATTGAGCCGACAAGTAAGGCAAAGGCATATTGTCAGAAATTGATAGATACTCTTGTAAAAGAAGGATATACCACCGATGCTAAAATAGTTGGAGAATGCTTAAAGAAAATGAATGGCGAGGATATACCAATGGCTATAATGGATGAAAAGCATAGTGAGCAAAAGTCTAATGGTAAAACTGAACGAAAGTTTATGGTGGGTGATTGGATTACATTTTATGGAAGTCCCGCGTTTAAAATACTAAAAATTGAAGCAGAAGATAACGGTATCTTAGATTATCTTTTATTAAATCAAAATGGACATGATAGTTTTTATAATAAAGAATATGTCGATAAAAATGCAAGATTATGGACTATCTATGATGCAAAGGATGGCGATATACTTGTAAATAAAGATGGATGTATTTTTATTTATAATCCTAACACATCTAATTATCTTACAATTGGGTCATATTGTTATCTATCCATTCAAGGTAATTTTTTATTAGAAAATTATAACACAGGAAGTTGGCTTTATGTTTATGCCGATGAAGTTACTCCGGCAACCAAAGAACAGTGTGATATTCTCTTTGTCAAAATGAAAGGGGCTGGATATATATGGGACAATGATAAAAAAGAATTGATGAAGAAGGACTAGATATCTAAAACTGGGAATAAGAAGCAAAATTATAACCTGCTTCTTGTTTCTAGTTTTTTTCCTCAAGTCCTTATATATGTTATGAAAGAAAAATTACATATAGGAGATTCAGTTAAGATTTATAGAAATCAAGATAAAGCTACTTGTATTATTGGTAAAATTTCTTTTATTAATAATACTATAATTAAAGTTGGCCCTTCTATTTATAACCTGGAAACAAAAGAATTAGAATTAAAAAAATACAAACAACTAATTCCGGATTGTACTTTGGAGGTTAGTCAAGAGGCTAGGGAAGCTCTGGAAACTTTTGCTATTCGAGATCTTATGTATGATGAGATTTACTTCTTTTTAAATAATGATAAAAAGAGAGACCATCTAGATCCAGATAGAATAGATTCCGCCCTAAGAAAATTGACATTGGAGGAATTGACTAAAATCACTGAGATTATACTTCCTTATGGTATGGGAGAGTGTGGATTTAGGAGTATAGAGGAACTTAGAAGGAGGGCTAAAAAGAGTAAGACTGACTATTGCATATTATACCTATAAAATGAATAATGAAACTTTTTATCAAGAGTGTGCAATATCAGCCATGCAAGGATTTCAAGAGGCTGGGGGAAAAGTTGGTATTTTAGCTGATTTTTTACCTGATGAAGTAGCTAAAAAATCATTTGATTTTGCTGATGCTATGTTAAAAGAATATAAAATTAGGAAAAAGAAAAAGGGTTTAAAATGATACAAAAACGAATAGGTGTTTTTGAGACAAATTCTAGTACAATGCATTCTTTAGTCATAGCCTTCGGAACTGAGAATAAAGATCTGAAAAAGATTATTGGTTCTGATACTTTAAGGTTTGGAGTTAGAAAACCGGAGGAAATAGATAAGGAGAATGAGAAAACAAAGAAAAACTGGGCCATAGAGATAGATAAAACCTATTCATGGCAAGATAGGGCAGATCTTTTGTTTTGGAAGTTAATAGAGTATGATGGTGACGGCAAAGAAGTTCTAGTGATTCGAAGCAAGATTCAGGATATATTTGAGAAGAGGGGAATAAAGACAGAATTTATAATCGAACCTAATATAGACTACATCATTGAGAATTGTTATGTAGAATATGATCCTGTTTACCGTAAATTGTTTGATTATAATAATCCCGATTTCGAATCTAATATTATCAACTATATATTCTCCCCGTATATTGTAGAATATTCGTATGATGATGATTGTATTAATTCGAAGGAGATAGATGAATTAAATAGAGAGTTTTCTGAGCTCTTTAATGAATTTCCAGAGAATGCCATCGGATTTCAAGAAAGATGTAGATAATGAAACAAATAAGAAAAGGTGTTTTTGAGACAAATAGTAGTTCTTCACATTCATTTACTGTTTCCGTGTGTGGTTATAAATTACTAAAAGAGAATGATTGTGAACCACATAGTAACTTGTATTTGGATGAGAATGATATTGATCATCTTCTAGATCAAGTCCCTGAGAATATATTAAGGGAGATAATAAACAAACTAGAGTCAAAAAAGAAGTCTAAAAAGGTAAAAGACCCGAAACATGTGAATATAGGCTTACCTCCGGGAGATAAATCTTTCACTGTTTGGATTGAGGATCAAGACTATTCTATCGAGAAGAGTTATGATAGTAGTGAGTGGGAGGAAGATGTATACCTAGAGGAGAGCTTAGAACAAATCCTATCATGTCTTCCCTTAGATATGTTAAAGAGTAGATTAAAGGACTAGATATTTAAAACTGGGAATAAGAAGCAAACTATAACCTGCTTCTTGTTTCTAGTTTTTTCTTCAAGTCCTTATATATGTTATGAAAGAAGAAAATTATAGAAATTTACTTACGTTTAAAGATGTAACTACTCCTAAGAACGAATTAAAGTTTACTATAGTAATGGATTCAAATGATGCTGACGACATCACTAATATAGTAACTTTAGATCCCGAGATTTTATTTAGTAATAAAAAGTTAATTTATTGCTTGGCTTATGTTAGCTGTGATTATGATTTTAAAGGTCATAGCTGGAGTGATAACGTATTCGGACACCACATAACCGAGAACACAGACATAAATGATCTTGAGGATATTTTATGGGAATATGATTTGTTATGTTATTCTTCTGAGTGGGGAGAATGTCATTCTTTCGAAGAAATTGAGATTATTTATTATGATGAAAATGGAGTGGCACATAAGATCGGGTTTGATAAGATAAGGTCTAGGTGGAGAACAATGAGTTATGAAGAAATTTGTGAGGAAATAAATTCAATATCAGAAAATGAAAGTAATTCTTAAAAGTACTGGAGAAGAGATTGAGGTTAGCCCTTATTATCTCTACGGTAAATTAGTCGCCTATGTTACGAATCATAATATCATTAACGGACTTGATTTTGGAAAAGCTTCATTTACATTGGATGAAGTAATTATTATATAATTTTATCTATGTATATTTCAGATATAATTGAACCGCTACTAAATGAAGAGTTAAAAAAGTATTCAGGAAAACAAATTGAGTTTCGTGATGAAGACTCAGGGGAGTATATAACAAGAACAGTTAAATCGATCACGTTTCACACAGATGACGGTGATTGTTGGTTAGAGATAATCTCTGATAAAGATGAAACCTTTACTGTTTTTGGTCAGGGAATTGATATTTATTTTGAAGTAAAAGAATAAAAAAAATAATTATGAAAGAGGAAAATAAAAAAGAATTAACACCAAGTCAGTATTTTGACTATTTAAAAGAAGCTAAGAAAACTATTACACTAAAAACGCTTAAAGAGTCCTTCGAGGTTTTTATTGCATTAGCTGAGAAGTATAAAAAGTTAGGTCAGGTAGAATCCCTAAAAAAGTTATGTTTTTTAGCGGATACAATGAAAAAGGAGGAAAAGTTAATAGAACTTGGAATAACTACCTTTGTTTATAGAGACGTAGTAGAAGATTATATTGAAAATGTGGCTGACAACACAGTAAAGATCATAGAACTCTCAAGATATATGAGGGAGGTTCCTGATGATCTTGTAAATACTGTCGAAATAGCTAGGGGAATTTTTGATGAGATTTATATAGTCTTTACGGATTATACAGGTAGAGAGGAGCGGAAAGTAGAAAAAGAAAGGAGAGATAAAGATCCCATATTATTTGGAGTTTTTAAGGATGAGAGGGAAAACCTTATATCTGATCGATTCTACTTCATTGGAGATTGGGTTGATGAATACTGTGATCTTACTTTAGATAAGATGGTGGAGCAGTATAAGGAACGAGGGAATGGATCTCCTACTGTTACAATAACTGTTCCAAACACACTAGAGGAACTTCTAGAACTAATGAAGAAGTACAAAAAAGAAGATAAAAAAACTTATCCTTTAAGTGATGGTTCTCAAACTCAAAATCCAGTGTATCTATATAATAATAATACTGGTGTAGAAAAAAAGAAGAGCTTCTTCGACAGAATTAGAAGTGTTTTTTCTAAGGAAAAAAATGGATCCAAAAATTGATTTAACTGAGAATAGGGATTTTAGAAAACCGGGGAGTTATACAAGAAATTTAGTAGACTTTCCTACACAATATCAATATGGGCAGTATAAACTAACCAGATTAGATACTATTTTTGGGAAGAAATGTCATACTGATCGAAGATATTGGATATTTGGGGTTATTGGTTATATAAGAAGATGTGAATCCCGATGTAATCGTTGTGGTAAGGAATTAGTTATTCCTTGGAAACGATTAAATAGCGGTCTTTGTCCTAAATGTGAAAGTGACCTTGACAGATCTTTTAGGTCATTTCCTTGGGAAAATAAGACCCTTAACTTTTATAATCAAAATGATATTTTTAATATGAAATAAGCTAAGGAAATTAATCCTAGCTTATTTTTTTTTATTTATTATTTTAATAATTTTAGTTTTTCTTATTTCCTTATATATATTATGAAAAAGCTTGAAACTGCAAATAAAAGAATTTAATATAGAAAAGAAATGAAACAAATAAGAAAGTGTGTTTTTGAGACAAATAGTAGCGCTACCAATACTCTTAGCATTAATTTTGGTGGGGAAACATATTATTCTGAGAAATTAGAAGGGCTCGATGAAGACTTTGATTTTTACTTAGATGAGGATGACGTTAAGGGAATATTAGACGATCTTCCAGAAAAGTGGCTAATAGAATCATTAAGAAAACGAGGTAGTAATCATGTTGTCAATACGGAAGGGTCTATTTGAAACTAATTCTAGTTCGGTTCATGCCTTATCTGTTCCCTATGAACCAAATACAGTAGAGGGGATATTAAAAAATATAAATCCAGAAGTAGATGAGTATTTACTGAAAAATGGATTAATCTTCGGTAAAAGTAATAAAGATAATGATGGTGCAGTTTATCATTTTCAACAAAGATTAAACTCTATCTGGAATTATCTCTTGTCTCTTAAAACTCCAGCATTTTTACGTAAGTGGGAAAGATTAAAGAAAATGATGGAAGATCAACCCTATGTGGTAAGTTATGATGTAGTTGAGAGTGAGATAAAACTTTCTATGGATATGAGAAAGCAGCTTATCTATTATTCAGGAATATTGGATGATAAATTAAAACTATTCAAGTTTATATTTTTAGATAGTTCTGGATTTATCGCTTTTGATCATCTATATTGGGATTCAAATCAAGAAAAAGAGAGAAAAAAAGCAGATATGTATGTTCTTTTAGATTAAAATTATTATGAAAAATAAAAATAAAGAACTGAAAAATAAAGAATACTTAGATCAGACTAATATAGAACAACGAAAAATAGAGAGGTTCAAAGAAAAGATAAGCAATTCTTCTGGTATAAAAGAAGATGCACAACTGAATGAACTTATAACTAATGATATGATCTCTATTTGGGATGAGGTGGGCGGTCAAGATGGTATGTATAAAAATTTTCCAATCTTTAGAGTACTTAGGGATGATAAAATTACTAGGGTATATGGATTGGATGGTAATGGTGGTGTGGCGATAATTGTAAATAGTGGAAAATTTCAGATACTTACACTAGGAGAGGATGATGCTTATCACTTTTTAAATTCATATAATGTATATGAAACTTATCGAGGAAACAAAGTAGGATTCATTTATCTACTCTCAGAAACATTATCATATTTTAATAATATAGTAATATAAAAATATGTGTTTTATAGTTCATCCTAATTATTTCAAACCAAAGATTGCAGAGCAAGATATTGAGTGTTACAAACTAGGTTCATTAAAAGATGGGAAATTTGTTTCTAAGTTTTTAAATTATGTTTATGAATTTGGAAAAATTCAACCAAAAATTGAATTAAAGATCTCTCCATGTACTTCAACGTCGGAATATAAGATAACTTATGGGTATCACTCTCTTATGGCTATACCTCCTTATTCTCGATATATAGTACAACTTAATTACTGTTATGTCAACTGTATCATTCCAAAAGGAGCAGTATATTTTGTTAACCCAGACGTACAGGAATACGTTAGTTCTCAAATAATTATACAAGAAATAATTACATTATAGTATATTTTAAAACTAGGAATAAGAAGCAAAATATAACTTGTTCCTAGTTTTTTTTCTCAAGTCCTTATATATGTTATAAAAACTATATAAAGCCTGTGTTTAATAAATATAAATACATAGATCTTAGTAGAATAGATTTTTTAACAGGAAATATTACATTACAAAACACAGCCAATTGTTATGTTATCAAAAAATCTGGAAAGTATTGTTTTCCGATTGTATATGGAAATGCAATAAAGAATGGAAAATATAACACGGCTGCATATGATTTATCCTATAGAAATAGAGAAAATGATCTCCATCTTATAAAATCCCCCTTTATCCTTGATGGTGTGAATTATAAAAAACTCTCTGTTAGGGTATTGTGGAGTTATGGACTTGAGTTATCAAAACTTAAGTTTAATTTTAAAAACACTCAAATAAAATTTAAAGCTAAGGTTGTAGGTGAGCTAGGGGGAAATGCTATTATTGGTCTATATATTGATGGGGAATTTTATTGGACTTGGCACATTTGGTACTTTCCACATAAATTATCTTTAGTACCTATTAAATACAAGAGAAAAAAGAGGATCCCTGACAAATATAATGATTATTTATTGCCAGTTCCGTTAGGTTTTTGCGGTGACTTTAATAAATCTGTAATAGATAAGGTTTGTTATTATCACTTAAATATGAATATTCCATTTTTTGATGATAATCTTATAGATTATGATCCCCTTTTACGAGGTTGTGGTTGGTGTCATAATAATAAAAAAACCATTTTAGATCCCTGTCCAGCAGGATTTAAGATTCCTTATCCTTTTACCATGAGAGAACTGATAAAAGATTCTAAGTTTATTATGTTTACATATTCCAAAAAACCATATATTAAACTCATTCTTAATGAAGAACAACACTTAATTTTAAAATCTTCTATATTGGGATCGAGGACTGATTGTTTTGACTTTTATTGTAATTGTGGGAGATTTGTTGTATATAGAAATCTAATTGACTTTAATATACGTAATATACATTATGCTCCATTAGTAATCGGACCTCAGTTTAAATATCAAAATTATTGTCAAATACTTCCTTGCTTAGAGTAAATTAAGTTACCATTTGGTATAAAAATAATAAAAAGAATAAATATATGAAAATATTAGATAACAAGAAAGATTACTATGATTATTTGGTAGGAGTTTATGGTTTCGATTCTGATACTGTCTTTGATCGAAGGGGTAGTGTTTCTTTGAATACCAACTTTTCCTTTAATAATAGGTATCCTAATATTGGGTCTATTATTAAAAATATTGATGAGTCATATTATGTTGAGAATTCATTACAAGAAAAAGGAGCTCTCAAACTCATTGGAGATAAGAAGTTTCCTTGTTATGGTAAATATGATGAATTGCATATTATTATTGGCAATTTCGTATATACTGTCTATACTGATCGATATAAAGAAGACGGAATAGTTAAAGGAGATAATCAGGTGATTAAAGAATCTATAAGAGATGACAATGATATTTATCCCACTGGAATAATTAGTACATTACCTATATCGGCGATATCGGAAGAATATGTCAAGATAAAGGGTGGAAAATATAATAATTTATTTATTACTGGAAATGTAATATTCAAGGGAACTTGGATATCGAAATTATTTCCAGCTGAAAAAGTATGGGAAAATATTTACAATTTTCTAAGATCTAAAAAAGAAAAGAATATTGTAGATAATAGAACAGATAAAGAAAAAATACTTTCGGCTGGATTTGATGTAAAAAGCAGTTTTCGAAATATTAAGGACTAAATATTTAAAACTAGGAATAAGAAGCAAAAAATATAACCTGCTTCTTGTTTTTAGTTTTTTTCTTAAGTCCTTATATATGTTATGAAAGAAGAAAATTATAAAGATTTACTTACGATTAAAGAGCACGTAGAAGACAGTATTATTAAGGATCGGATTATAATTGATTTCTCCATGGATGCCAATGATGCTGATTATGTCGATGATAAAGTAATTTTTAAACCAGAAACTTTTTTTGGTAATAAAAAATTAATTTATTGTCTAGCATATGTTAGCTGTAAATATAATTTCAAGGGTCATGGTTGGGAAGAGTGTGTGTTTAATCATTATATACTTAGGAACACTGATGTACCTGATCTTAAAAATATACTTGATAAATATAATCTTCTAATTTATAGTGATTATTATGAGGATTGGTGCCATTCTTTTGGAAATATAAAGATTGATTACTATGATGAAACTGGAAAAAGATATGATATTACGTTTGATAAGATACATGAAAGGTGGAAAATTATGAGTTACGAAGAAATTTGTGAGGAGATTAATTCAATAACAGGAGATTGGAGAAAGTGAAAGTAATTCTTAAAAGTACTGGGGTGTATTTCCAGTGATCGTTAATCTAACCAAAAGACTAATAAAGACATAACTTGGAGGATAATGGATTTTTTTTTATCTTGGGAAGAAATAAGCAATCTTTCCGACTATAATTATAGTCACGTTTATTTATCTAGTAAAATTGACTTATTAACTTTTAATAATGATGACGATTACGAATTATTAAAGAAATCAACTGATTTTATCATCACTGTAGGGGATTCTCAATATTTTGGAATAATCAATCCCGGTTCTAGTCACATAATTAAGATTGCAGGTATTAGTTTTCTTCCTATTTGTAATATTTCATCTAGTGAATTGAATAAGGTAAACTTAAAAAAATGTAGAAACGTTTTTATTGAAGACAGACTTGAATATATTTGCATTCCCTCTATAAAAGTTGTCCTACGAGATTATGGATTAACACATGATGATTGCCGGAATGCAATTATTAATGGTAATATATTTGAACTAGCTATAACAAAAATACTTATAGTTATTAGGGAAAAATATTTAGGTTTCGTATTACCTTTTTTCTAATCCTTTTATTTTAGTTGAAAAATAAAAAAAAATAGAATAGAAATTAGTTTTATCTATTCTATTTTTTTTCGTGTACTTAAGGGAGTATGATATTTTTTAGCATTTCCAATATTGGTGTATCAGTATTGATTATTGGAATCGAAATCAAAATCTCTTGTTCTCGGTCTAAAACTTCTATTTTATAAAAATTAATAATGATCGTAAGAACTATTAAACCACTCATTGAATCATAAAAACTAAAATCTCCAGGATAATTATAAATCTTCATACTATCTGGATATTCAAAGAGAATTCCATCTTTTAAGAGCCAGAAGACCTTTATGTTGAATTTTGAGAAAAACTCATCAATCTCATCAAGATCAGCTTTCGGACTTATAAATACTTCTTTATCAAATAAAAACTTTTTTACCATAGCATATATAAGGTTTATAAGCCTAACCCCAAACTTCTTGCTATATTTTTACAGTCTTCTACAAAAATATTGTATTCTTCAAATTCATCTGGTTTTGTATCTCGTTGACGTAAAAACCCTAATTCATCAGATACTGTATATCTTGTCCTAATTAAGGCTTCTATTACGCTATGGTAGGTTATTGGTTTGGGAATAAGTAATGTTTCAGCTTCCCACTCAGTTATAGTCACCTCTTGCATTTCTGATTCATCATTTCCCATTAGAGTAGTATAACTTTTTTCTATGGGATTCATAATGAGTCTAGAGTAATTATCATTCCAATCCTCTATTTTTATTCCAGGATTAGTAGAGAAATATGCATGCTGTATCATAATATTTTTATTTTAATTTTTTTTATTCCAGAACAGGACGAATTGAGAAGCTACTAGAATACGTATTTGTAAAGATTGGATTTAATGTTGTTCTACTAAATGTTAATATATATGCATTTCTATCACTTGAAGATGCAGTCCAGTAATAGCCATATGTACTACTTCCATACACATTACCCGCTGCTCTTGTTCTACATCCGCTGGCTTGAAACAATAATCCATCTGAATCTCCATAAAATCTCTTTATGTAATATCCAACGTTAAATCCACCTATTACATTTTTTGTAGTCCCGGTAACAGATCCCCTAAAAGCTCCTCCGGGTGGTACTTTCCAACCAGTAGGACATGGATCATATATAGTTTTTGTAGTAGAAACGTCACTGTATCCTAAATCTTTATAATTTGAATCCCAGTAATTATAATAATATTCTAATTCACACCAAGATCCAGAGCTATTAGGAAAACATATATTCGGTGATGTTATGCCTTTAACTACAGTACCTGAGGTTCCATCATTATAATTAAAGCCTCCTTCATATAAAGTTGGATCAGATGTTGAATTATACTTAGAGGGTCCTGGGATTGGATCTTTTCTACCCCATTGATAAAATACATTTTTTCCATGTAGCATTTCTGCGGTATCCCAAGTCCAACCCAAGTTAATGGGCATTATCATATACTCTGTCCCTGATGTTTTGTCAGATTCTATTCTATTCCAAGTACTTACTGGTGTGATATTCTCTTTTGTAGCCCATATATGCCAAGACCAAAAAATAGTATTGTCATTTCCGATACCTATCACTGCATTACCTCCAGTAGTTGGTATTTCAATTACCCTAAAGACCACATAATTAAATGGATTTCCTGGGATAATTTCTATTTTGTCTTTATCTATAATATTATTACTTTCCCAAACTAGTGTTCCTCGAGTTATAGTTTCACCTAGGTCTTGTTCTATTCCGGGTGTTACTACTGGTCTTCCTAGTGCATTATAAAAGTCGGCATTAAAATCATAGTCAAGTTTTCTATATGAAATAGGATTGTCTACGCCATTTTTTATAGCATTTCCATAAACAAGGGGAATTCTATATATACCCGGTTTAGATATTATATAACAATTCGCCGTATTTCTAGAATCAAGTGGATTTCCAAAAGAATCAATCCTACTTAAGTCCTTACATATATCAGTTACATCTAACATGGATGAGTCGATATATTCCTTTAATATTTTATTCTGAACAGGATTTAGTGATGAATCACTCATTTCTGAATCTATATCAGTCTCCTCCAGTTTCTCACTAAGCATGGTTTCGGAGTGCCTTAGATCATCAAATAGACTAACTGGGTATATTATCTCAATTTTTCCACTTGTCTGACCACTTTCAAATTTTTCTGTTCCATAATCCCATACACTGAAATTACTAGAGATATTAAGAGATGTATCTGTTTTTGTTTTCAATTCATAGTAAAGCGTACCTTCTGGAGCTACTATATTATCTGCTTCAATGGTTCCTAGATCTGTTACAGATACTCCAGGTAATCCAATTATGAATGGAGTATATTCTTTTATAATTCCTCTAAGTCCATCATATTTATAGTAGTATCTTGTTCTTTCACCTTGTTTTAATTTATCTCCAAAGCTAGACCACATACTATCTGTTGTATAGTTTATCATGTAATCTCCTGGAACATAAAAGTTACAAGAATTTGGAAAGGTATTGTAAAATATATTAGCTGGAGTTGGATCAAATACATATACGACATCTAAATTATTACACTCAGAAAAACAAGATGCTCCAATGTAATCAAGATTGGGTGATAATGTTACTGTTCTTAGGTTAGTACATCCCATAAAACATTCTACACCCAAGATTTGTGCAGAGATAGGGGTAATAATAGATGTTATACCAGTTATTCCAAGAAAAGCTTTACTAGGTAACTCTATTCCTGTTCCGAATTCAAACTTTATCTCATGTACTAGGTCATCTCCAAATGAATATTCTCTAGTAACACTTTGATATTCTCCATCTACGTACATTCGTTCAGGTAAGATAGTTAATGAAGGACTTAAAATTTGTACCGGTCCATCAGAAGATCCCTTATATCTAACTATGAATTTTGTTGGATCATGATCTCCTGTTGATGTTTGTAATTCTCCCCATTTTTCACTAGTCATATTCTCCATACCATAAGCCCTATGGAAAGAAAGAGTTCCATTATTGTCATACCAATAATCTTCTATGGTGTTCTCACCTATTGTTTTTCCTATAGCAGTTCCTGGAAGTATTAAATTAGATTCTTCAGCTGTTTCGTAGGTTTTATCATAGGCCCCAGACCAAGATAATCTAGCACAAAGTTTATCTTGAGCTTCATTTTTTACTGTTACTATAATCCATCCATCACTAGGAGGTAAATAGTGTATCAGTAGATTAGAATATGGAGTTATAGTAGGGATTAAAATTTCCTCTACTTCTGATATGTATTGATCCGGTTCTTGAGTTGTAAATCCCACTAAACCCAAAGGAGTATCAAATGAAGTTATAGAATACCCATTATTTTGTAGGTCAAATATAGAAGTCGATAATATTCCTTTAATACAAGGAAACCAATATATAGAGTAGTTTATTATTGAAGATGATATTATTTTTTTATTGCTGTTAATTTGAGTGTTGGCTTTTTTATTTCCCAAGACTATAGCATTATTAGAGTGGGTTTTTAGAGAAATTGGAGTAAAGGGTGTTTCTGATCCTCCCAATTTTTTTAGTGTAGCTTCTCCAGGACCAACAGAATAACTCCCAGCCGTAGATCTAAAGCTAAAACCTTCCGACGTAATTCCCTCACTTTCTCCACTAGGCGATATTATATTTTTAGAACTTTCCGAAATTTTAACTTCTACGGCTCCAGAAAGTAAGTCCTCCTTTTTTGTGAGGTCATCCGTGTCGATATTTTCTAGCTTTATATAATCGGCTGAAGTCATTGCTCCAGGAGAATTATTTGTGACATCAGATACCATAATTCCCTCTGTATAAATATTAAAACCATTTCCAGGAACTATATTAATTGATATGGTTCTATTATTTATATTAATCCCTTGTCCTGCAGTATAATTCTCATCCCCTAACAAATCTTTTAAGGATGTATATATATGTTGATCTTGTATAGAGGAATCATTATATCCAGTAATAATATCTAAATAAGGATCTCCAATTGAAAAGTTTGTAGAATCATAAAAGTTACCTCCAGGTTGTTTATCTTCTTGGGATACTATTTTTATAGAACCTGATTTTATAGTTTTATCTTTGGGGATATCTATCATGTCTCCTACTGGTACTCCATCTTTTAGTAGTCTGAAAGAACTATAGAACCCTGAAGTAGTATCAATTTGAGATAAAGAATAGGATATATCATCTTCAAAGTTCGAGAATGAGGTAGGTTTGTTTCTGATAAATGAGTTAGATTGGGGTGAAAATTCATTCCAATCTGCCTGTTTTATTCCATCCGTATTTCCCGCGATTAATTCATTTATTTCATCTTTTGTAAGAAAATCACAAATATCTCTGGGAATACCTTCCTTGACTACATAGATTTTTCCTGTTGAAATAACTGTATACGTTTTATCTGGTATCTGAATCTTTGTATTAGAGTCAACAAGAAACCAATTGTTTTCAAGGTCCTTAAAGAAGAAGTATCTCTTTTCAGGAACTATTGTAGGTAAATTATTATATATTATACCCCAAATCATATCACATTCACGAACAGATACAATTTTATATGAATCTCGACCACTTCCATTTTTAGTACCTATAGTAAACATAGCATTGACTCCATCCCCATCTTTATAGACGACTACATCAGGTTCTCCTACTGCATGATATCTATTATTTAGTCGAGTAAGGGCTTGATTTACGGAAATCTCGATACGTGAAGATCTAGGTGATTGTATTATTGTACTATTCATTTTATTCTAATATTGGATGTATTGGAAATCCTAATGATATGCTAGTGTTGGATTTCCTCGGGTTGATTATATTTTCAGAAAACTCTAAAGAACAACCAAGAACAGATGACCAGTAATATCCATGTGTTCCGGTATCTATTATTGTATCTTCTTGATACCCTATTGCTTGAAATAGTGGATAATTTGGAGTTGGTTGATTATCCTCATAGTTGTGTTTAAAGTCAAATCCACAGAGTTCTAGATCAGATAAGCCAGGTCTATATGAACCTTTTATATTCCAATCTCCTATTTGTGTTCCAGTAGTTGTAAACCCTCTAAATACATTACTATTTGGTACTTTCCAACCAATAGGACATGGATCGTATATAGTTTTTCCTGTGTTATAATCACAAAAACTATTAGGAGCAGAACTATTATAATCCCAATAATTTAATATGTTATCTAAATTATTCCAGGTTTTATTTCCTAAAAATAAAGTTTGAGGATTTTGTATAGCATTTCCAGTTGTTGATTTAGAGTGGTTTATAATAGTAGAAGAACTTAGTGAGAATGGATCTTTTCTACCCCACTGATAATAAACTCCGGAGGTCCCATTTCCAGTAAATCCTAGATAGACTGGCATCATATAATATTCTGTTCCTGAAGTAGGTCCATTTTCTGGGATTACATTCCACAGGCTTATAGGATTAAGGATATTAGATATATTAATATATGGATTATTTATTTCCCATATATGCCAGGTCCATACGATTCTATTTTGTTGATCTTTTAAGTATATTACCGCATTCCCATCTCCAGAGTTTGCAGAAAATGAGATATACTTAATCCCATCAGCTGTTATAATGTAAGGAGAAGATACTGTCGAATTGTCATCTTTCCAAAGTATTCCCGTAGTTTCTATTTGTGTACTATCTATCCATGGAGATATTATATTATTATCTAGATAATCGACGAATGTAGTATAGGACTTTTCATTATTAACTCCATTTTTTATAGCATTACCATAAACAAGTGGGAATCGATAAGTATTATTTGGTCCAGATGTTGTATATTTAGTAATAATATAACAGTTAGATGTATTCATTAGCTTGGGATTACCGTAGAAATCTTGTTTACTTAGATCTCCGGATTCTTCAGTTGAGTATGTACCAATTAAAGAATCTACATACTCTTTTACAACACTACATTGAACTGGGTTTTTGGAAGAATCACTCATCTGACTATCCACTGATTGCTTACCTATTTTCTTATTGATGTTATTATTGAGATGAATTAAATCGCTAAGGAGATTTGGTTTATATCTAATTCTTATGCTAGTTGGTTTGGGTTCATCGTTAGATTCTCCAAAAAATTCTGTACCATACTCATAAACCGGATAAGTAGAATTAACCCCGATATTAAATGTTATTGGTTGATCTAATCCGTATATTATTTTAATAGTTTTTGGAGTTGTGCTACTAAAAGGAATATAGTATCTAAATACTCCCGTGGAAATTGGTATTATATTTTCATTAGATAGTCTCCAAGTCTCATCATCGACAAGTTCTTCAATAATGTAGGCTTCGGTATTAGACCTAACTGCATCAAGGTCTTCTTGTTGAAAATGAAATTCATAATAATATCTAGTTATTGGTATATCATTAACATACTCTATAACACTAGATACGTTCCCCCAATCTAAACTTTCTATTATTTTTTCTCCTATTCGTTTAGTACAATATAAACTACCCTCTATGTTATTAATACTGTCAGATACTCCATTAAGTGAAATAATATAGGGTGTTATGAAGTCTTCTGGCCTATTATTAATTATCCCAGCGCCTAAATCAATAATTCTTTCAGTATATTCTTCAAATACATTATCCTTTAATCCATCACCACTTATTCTAGCACATAAATCTGGAACCCCATTTAAACTAGTACTAATATAGATATAACCATTGCTAGGTGGTATATAGTAACCCCTTTCATCTTTTTCTAATACTTGTAAGACATTAGATTTCTCTTTTGAAAAACCTACTATAATATTATTATTGGATTTAGAAAATATTGAGTAGGGAGTAGCAAGACAATAAAACATAGAAATAGATGAGGAATTGTCTTGAATTATTTCGCCTGTACTATCTATTTTATAACCAGCAATAATATTAGCTGGATTACAAGCATTATTTCCAACTGATTTAATTTTGGGGTAACATAATACTACACTATTTTTGGAATCATAACTGATATTTCCACCATTTATTTGTAATATTTCACCGTTGTTCCCCGCTTCAATCCCAATACAAGGTCTGACAAAAAAACCCTTAGTTTCTAATATTTTATAATCAGATGGGGGTGATTCTATGTTGTTTGTTGTTTTTGATATCTTTGGTTCTATATTTCCCTCTGTAATATCTAAAACTTTAACATAATCACTTTCAATTATAGAATCCAACTTCTCTTTCATCTCAGCAGTCATAGCTCCAGATGAATATTCATTTACTGGGTCTATAGTAAGTCCTTTTTCTGAGTCTACGCGAAGTCCAGATCGTTCTATAATTTTAAGAGATATGTTTTTATTTTCGATATTAATTCCAAGACCAGCAACATAATTAGAGTTAGAAATAAAATCAGCCAAAATATAAATATGAGATACTAAATTAGTTCCAATTAATATAACTAGATCTAAATAATAATCACCAATATTATATTCATCTTCCTCATAAAATTTCCCACCTATTTGTTTATCTTCTGCGGTAACTATTTCCACAGTCCCTGAAACCATTGAACTATCAAAAGGAATGCTTATAGTATCTCCTATTGAAACCGGCTCATTGTTTCCTATAGTCTTAGTAAGATTATATTTAATAAAACTGTCATCCTCGCTAGAAACCTGAGTTAGTCTATATATTATATCCTCAGTAAAAGTTGATAGATCCTCTGGCTTATTTTTGATATACGATAATGATGAGGTATCTTCTTCAAGCCAATCTGATTGTACTACGCTAGAAACAATAGCACTGGCCATATCTACTAATTCCCCACGATCATATACATTGTTTATTTGTCTAGGCTGTCCATCTGAAGAAACTGCAAAAAATGTTTGGGAGTTTATATCATTGATTATTATTCCAGGATATAAACTTAAAGATTCCTCTCCTAGATACCAGGTTTCTCCATTAGTCCAAAGATAATCAGCTTTATTTCTTGGCTCACTATATAAAACCCCCTTTACTATACGATTTTGAAGTAATGAGACTATTTTATATTTACCCTTACCATCCTCAATACCCACTGCAAAAATAACATTTAATGTTGTATTTGTTGAGGTATTATAAGTTACTGCAACCAATTCCCCACGTCTAAAATTATAATTATTTAGAGCCAATATTGCATTTGATCTTGAAGATTGGGGTGTTGCAGATCTCGAAATTTTTATCTCTGTTGTATTATTGCTCATATTATATTTTTTTTATTACCTATTCTTCTAGGATGGGTCTAACTGAATATCCACCAGTAACATAATTAGTACTGGAAGGATATACAATAGAGTCTGTAAAATAAAGAATGGATATATTATCTTGACTGTATACAGATGAGGTCCAATAATTTCCTTTTAAAGTAACATCCTTAATACTACCAGATGAAGACCGAGAACGAAATCCATTAGCAGGGAAAATAGTTCCTACAGTATCTTCATAGTATTTCTTAAATATCCACCCATTAGAGTATGTTCCTACGACATTAAAATCATCTGGATTTGTTATATATCCACTTTTTTTTGTAAATCCTCTAAATAAGTCCCTAGATGGTACTTTCCAACCCACGGGGCATGGATCATAGATTGTTTTTATAGAATTAGTATTATCACTGTTGTATGTAGATGAATTTGAATTCCAAAGATTACAAGGTATAGTAGTTATTATTTCAGGCACTGTAACAGTATTATAAACGGGAGCAAACCAATTAAGATTAGTAGAACTATATCTTAAAAAGAATAGGTTTGGGTGTTTTATAGAATTACCAATTGTATTATTTATATTATCTTCATTGTCGCTACCAAAGGTTCCAAATGAATACTTTCCGAATGTTTCTACTGATGTCGCATTTTCTGATAGGGAGTTTGCTCTGGGGAAAGGATCTTTTCTACCCCATTGATAATAAACGCTGGTATCCATTGTTTGTCCAGCAATCTTTACTGAACCAAGATTCACAGGCATAATTTGATAGATTGAAGATCCTACATCACCGTCTACTAATATACGATTCTTTATTTTAATTGGGTGTAATTCATCAATATCCGATACAACCCATATATGCCAAGACCAGATAATTTCATGTGAATTATCTTCAATCCCTATTAATGCATTAGAATTTAATAGTGGAATATTGTTAACCTTAAATTTTAAATATCTACAATTTTCCCCATTAATTATTTCTAAATCTGAAATCATATTATTGGTTTCTTCCCAAATAAGAACTCCCCCGTATGAAACCGTATTTGTATCAACCTCAATATAAGGAGAAACAATTTTTTCATTAAGATAGTTCACATAGTCAGTTACCTTAGATTCATTAGATGTGGCTGTATATGCAGATTCGTTATTCACCCCATTTTTTATTGCATTTCCATAAACAAGGGGAATTTTATAAGTTCCTGTTTCTGAAACTACATAACAATTAGCAGTAGTCATTCCAGTATTGGGCATACCGAATATATCATATCTACTCAAATCTTTAATCTCAACATCTCTCCTTGCACTAATAATGTCATCTATATATTTTTTAATTACCTTATTAGCCACTGGATTTTCGGAAGAGCTAATAATGTTAGTGTCTATATCTGAAATTCCTAGTTTTTTATTCAGATCACCTCTAAAATTACTAAGCTGTTCAATAAAATCTTGATATATGATTTGCTTTAGGTAGTATCTTGGATTACTTGTTACTTTTTTACTAACTATTTCAAAATACTCCATTCCACCTGCATTGATTTTTATATTCCCAGGTATATTGGTATTTACGATACTTTCTTGTGTTGGATAATATAAAGTCCCTTCTACTATCGAATCTGTAATTAATGTTATTTTACCAAGAGATAAAGTTTCTTGTTCATAACTACATGGAATCGTATTATTTGAAGTTACATAAGTTAGATTTAATGTTTGCCCAACCTCTAATTCAAGGTTTATACTATTGCTTGTAACAACTGAATCTCCTTGTATCCAGTTTAGTTGTTCTTCAGCATGCTCTATTTTAGTTCCCGTAGTTTTGAGATATAATATTCCATCCGTATTTATAAAACAATCTTTAAGTTCCTCTGAAAAATAGCATAAGTCAAATTCAGAAAGATCAATAACATCTTCGCTATATTCCTCATATTCCTCAACGTTTTCTCCAGAAAAAGCAAATTTTATACAAAGATCATCTAAATCCTCTGTTAGTATTGATATCACTAGTATTTTTCCCTCTTCTGGAATTATATAAGATTCAGTACCAAATATAGTTGTGGACTTATTTAATATGGTTGAAGAAAGATCCTCTAAGTTATTTAAATAAGCTACTGTACAATTATTCTTATTAATTACATATCCATTGTCATATATAGGTTCATTAAACTTAGTATTTTGTTTATTTTTTATACCCAAACACCAAGCTAATGAATAATTAGCGTCCTCTATAATATTCCCACTATTATCTATTTTAAATCCGGTCTTAGTGTTTATTGGATTAAATAGATTAGCTCCAGTACTTTTTATTTTTATATTAAAAACATTAGCATTGTCTTCGCATACGTACATCTCCTCTATACTTGATGTATCTTTTACATAAAGTTGTTCAGAGAGGGTGCTAATTACACTACCTGTATTTTCTGTAATTATTCCAGGACTTTCTATACCTCTTGTTCCAGAAGATGATTTAGCAACAATTTCTCCAGAGTTTAATTTAGTATTGGTTGTATATAGTTGGGAATTAAAGTTATTAATTTTTTTATGGTCTGCTACTGATATTGCTCCGTTATTATCGCTTGTTGCTAATCTCCAAGATAATCCGGTAGTTAATCCAGACTCAGTATCTACTTTAACAGAAATTATATTATTATTTATCTGTATTCCCCCATCCCCTGAAGTATAATTAGTTATCAAGGGCTCCATATAGATATAAACGTGGGAGTCATTTATTCCAGAAATAAGAAAATCTAAAAATCTATCTCCTAAATTCCAATTTTCGGGTAATAGGTTTTTATTATTTTCTGTAACTACATCAAGTTCTACAGACTTTAATACTTTATTTTCATCTAGGTCAATGGATCCTGAAATAAGTTGATTTTGCGAGGAATATTCAGTCCAATAGAGATTATATCTGATTTTTTTTGTTAGTTCTTCCCTCTCTATTGTGTAGGTTAATGTTCCTAAATCACTAAGTTTTGGTTTATTTCTTATAAAGCTAGGATTGTTTGAGTCAGTTTCTTTCCAATCTTTTTGACTAAATTCTAGGTTATTTAATAAATAAGTAGCCTCTTCTTTAGTGCAAACATCATTTAAACGTCTCACTTTTTTATCATTAAAACTAACCCAAAGATTTCCAGTTTCAATATCAATAAATGTTTGTGGTTGTGCGCTTATTTCCTGTACTTGTCTATTAATTCCATCTAAACTAAATACTAGATACCACTTATCAGTTTTTTTATCATTATATAGATACAACTGATTTTGTACTAAATCTTCCATAGAAGGAATATTGTATTTAATACCATAAATAATATTAGATGTACAAAAATTAAGGATCCTATATTCACCGTCTTGTATACCATAAGCTAGAATAATATCAACTCTCTTGTAAGGAATATTATAATTAGGTAGAGAAGAATTATAAGCAATATAAAAGACTTCCCCCCCATGAATATTTCTTGAGTTGAGAGAATCTATAGCACTTAGGTAATCATCATATATAACTCTAGTATTACGTCTAGAGATTAGAGGTATTATATCATTACTCATTATAGTCCATTTAAATAAAAAGGAAGAGATAATAAGAAAACATCCTTAAAATCTCTTCCTATAATAACATTATTATTCACCAAACCTTATTGATAATTGACCAGTCTGTATTGTTCCTAATCTAATAACTGTATATGAAGATGAATAGTTACTTGAATTAGTAACAGTTTGGGAATTAACTATCAGGTCTGTGTTCCTTAGTCCACCTACCCAACATTTAAATGTACTAGAATTATAAAACTCAGAAGGAATAATATAATACGGGTATTTACCTCCTGTACAATTAAATGTAGTAGAGTTCATAGTCCACCCAGTAGCCCAAGCACTACCAGAAAGTCCGAGTATATCAGAGTTGGTAAGTTCGGTTTTTTCTGATACCCCATAATATTTCATTAATCTGAATGTAAAAGATGTTGTTTCACTTTTTGTGAGATTCTGATATCCAACTTTAACATTATAAGTTTTTGTACTAGCTATTGGAGATCCCACCCAGCCTTTTTTATCATCTCTAACACCATCAGTTGAATTATTTACTGTGGCTGTAGTTGGGTCTACTACGATGTTCTTTCTAGAAACCGTCCAAGTAAGTTGTGGGATTACTTTGGAGCCTAATTCATAAGTTCCTCCTCCCCCACGAATAGTGAGAGTTAGCGGAAATACTTCATCCATAAGTTCAGATATTTGGGACTGAATTCCACTAATATCCATAGACTCTCCAATCTCCGCATCAATCCTCTTTCTAAAGTATCCAGTTTTAGAATCAAATTCGAGATCTGGTCTATATACATACCAAATACCTTCCACACAGACTTCAAATCCAGCAGGAATATTCAAACTCCAATTAAGTAAATCACTAGTTGTATACGCTTCACCTTGTCTGGCATCTAAAAAATTCTTACCATTAAATAAAATATTAGTACCTATATTAATCATATGTTTTAACTATTTCTAAAGGTAATATTCTCTGAAGTATATGTGCTAGGATCAATATCATTATAGTTAGGAATACTATCTATATTAATATTATTTGCGCCATTATTACCACTTCCAGTTATAAAATTATTATTTTTCGGAGGAAGATTTAATCTACAAGCATAAGATAGACCACCAGCCTTTATATTAGCAGCGCCCCAACCAATCCTTATTACATAATTATTCTTATTATTTAAATATTTGGTTTTACTCCAAGTTAATCCAATAAAGACCTCCTCAGATAAGAATGAAGCTAAACCAGGATAAATTAGATTATCTAACTTGAGGCTCCTGTAGAAACTCATATCAATACCGGACCTAACTCCAATAAATTCTTCTGTTTCACTATCATAAATAGGCTCACCCATAATATGATAATTAACAACACTATCCTTATTTGTATATGGTTTAAAGTCACCGCTCGAATCAAGAAGTCTCCCCTCACCTGTTGTTGGAAGTGAACTATCTAGTGATGTAACACCAGTTGGAAGTGATCCTCTTAAGAAAAGATAGAAGTGTTGGTTAGTTTTGGGAAGAATAAGTCTAAAATTAAATGTATTAGATAAATCTCGTCGATCAGTGAAGTTTTTAGGAACATAGTAATAATATTCCTCTAAATCACCACCTTCGTTAGATCCAGTTTCTCCGAGTTTTCTAGGTATGATATTTAACCACCTAAACATATTAGATATATCTCTATTTCTTACGTTTTTTAGAAAATGTTCTGGTATTATTCCCGTAAATACGAAAAAGTCTTTGTTATTACTATCCCAAGAATTATCTCTTGTTATAGTATTTGCAAATACAGAATCTACAAAACAATTTGAACTACAACAATATAATGCATCGGGTGATACAAATAGTCTGTTTTTATCATCCTCGGAGTAATTACCATTACCAAGAATAATATTGTCTACTAATTTTGATTGTATTTCGATAGTTGGGGAAAAAGTACCATTAAGGTTCTCAAGATCTGATTCTTCTGTTGGTATTTCAAGAGTTATTGGGCTTTGATCTAATTGAGTCAAGTAATACGTATTATATGTATAACCATCATTATCAACGATTCTAGTCCTATTCTCTTGATTTAGTTTCCCACAATTATAATCAGCATCAGGATCAAAACCTTTAGGACTACCATTCTCTAACCGAATATTAGAGAAGCAATTTCTTAAATTAGTTACATTGTTATTGTAAGTATAAGTATATTTAGTTGCCAGTTTTCTAGTATTAGTTCCAAGTTCATTTTCATCTTGTACATACACTGTTTCTATTTGCTCACGTCTTTTCTGGAAAAAGTCAAATGGTATTGTATTTTTCCAGTAAGTACCATAAAAACTAGAATGAGCAACTGTAATATTTGGAAGATATTTTAAGAAATCACTATCCCAAGTTAAATAAATTGGGTTTGATTCTATGTTAGAGGATTCGGCAAATACCTTACAATCCTGAAAAAGATATGGTATGTTAGTTATGTAGGTATTAGGGAATATAGACCCAATATCTGGATCAGTCTCATCAACAATGTGAAATCTAGTATCATTGCCCCAATTATAGATGTTAGCTCTTCTAAATATTGAGCTGACTCCACTAGACCTAAGTTTAGTTAACATCTGTTTCCAAATATAGAAAAAGTCGTCTCTGGTTAAAACCTTTGAAAAACCTAAGCTATTAGTATGACCACCTTCGGTACCTACGGATAAATGGAATAAATTAGTACATAGATCTAATCTATCCCAATTTAGGAAATATCTTAGATTTACTTTGAATGTTTGAGATATAGCCTCTAATACATAGCTTGCGGATTTTATTGGAATATCTTTTAATAAGTTATCTAAAGATCCCTCTACTATAGTGTGATCTGATCTACTTATGAAATCACTTAGGGTTATTCCATTTTGGGCAGCGGCTGTCCACTCACTAGAGAACATACCAGTAAAATCAAGGATGTGTCCTGTGTTTAGGTGAAATGCACTGATAGTAGTTAACTTTTTGGGGTATATAGCCATATTACCCTCTTCATTACAAAATATATTCTTTAGTGTCAGATTTTCTAAGGTATTTCCAGATGATGGATCTACGAAACAGAAGCGTACATAAGTAGTATTGTAATCTGGTCCAGAAAAAGAACTTATTTTATCTAGAATCTCGTATAAAAAGTCTACTGTAGCATAAGCATTCCCAAGATGCCAAGATTCTGTACTTCTAGAACCGATCATGGAAGATATAGTAATACCACTGCTACTAGTACTAGTATTACCACTAAACATGTATCTATTATATGCAAATACGCGAGTATTATAAAAAACACTAGAAAATTTATTACATTTAGGTAGTTTTGAGAAACTGAGACTACACACACCTCGTCCATAGTCTTCTAAGCATTTTTCTTTATTGTAACTAATATTCTGCTGGTTATAGAATAAAGAACTTACATCGTTTACTCTGTTGTTTGTTACATCACAACATACAGAGAGAAAGTGTTTTGCTGCTTCAAGGTCAAGAGATCCACCCCCTACAACATTCAAACTTATACTAAAAGTAGTAGCAAGAGAGGTAATTCCATTATCTATTTTAATATCACACCATCCACCATTACTTTGCTTTAATGTAAATTTTTCGCAATGTCGAAAAACAGATTCTCCCTTTATATAGGCGATTGATCTATTATTATCTTCATCACTACTACTATCTAGATACTTTAGTTTGTGACAATCAAGAAAAGCATTCTTAGGTAGATCAATAGCATGCGGTGGTAATATTACTGTCTCCATAGAAGTTTTTTGTAATGAAATTGATTTTAAATTTACCTGCTTTGATAGATCAACCACATTATCTATTTCTCCTATTTTGAAAGAATCAGCACTTCCAGTTATAGTAAGTTTTTCAAGTGGTGAATCAAGTACTCCAATACCATTAATAGAAACATTGCTTAGGTTCTCACAGTCAGTTATACTTATTTCACTAAATCCATTAGCCTCTAAAGTAGTTAGTCTACTATTATTTTTTATTACTAGCTTTGTTCCTTCAAAAGTATTTCGTATATTAATTGATTCACAGGTTAGTGTATCGAGAGTTATAGTATTATTACTAGTTTTCCAAGAGGGTATAGTTAAATTAGTTAGGGTAGAATTATTTAGGGATACAGACTCTAGAGTACTTACGTTTTGAATATCTATGTTTCCACCCTGCATATTACTAGCATTTAGAGTAGTAATTGGAACTTTATCTACTGTTAGTGATATTTTTGTTCCTGAAATATTAATACTAGTTAGGTTGGGAAATTCATCTACAGTTCCCTCAGACGCAAATTTTAACTCCCCACTATAACCCGATCCAGTCAGAGATACATTCTTTACTGATGGAGTATTTAGATTCCAATGTTCACATACACCCCTAGTTCCCACTATATTGGTAAAATATTTAGAGTTTATAGTAATTGATCCATTATTTATAAATGAATCTATTGTATCTATTGTTTCCCAAAGAGGAGAGCCACCAAACAGAAGTGCCTGATTTCCCGAAGTACTAAACTGAATTCTTCTAGCTTCTCCATTTTCCGGAAAAATATATCTACTTACGCTGGTTGGTGTTTTTATAATTAGTGGAGATAGAGGTCTAGTTCCTACAAGAACCTCTCCGTTGAGGTTTGGATATTGTAAACCCTCAGATTCGTTACTAAAAATCTCTCTTAATATGTAAATATCACTATTATTTCTATCCCTATATTGGTCTAATGTTCTTGGTGCTGAATATTTGTTTTCTCCCTCCTCATGTAAAACCTCCTCAACACCATTAATATTAAAGTAGGCATCTAATAAATGAAATCTACCATCAATCCAGTTTTTTGTATAATATAGTTTTCTTCCAGAGAATTTTCCAAAGTTTTTGTCACTAAAAATTTTCCTATTACTACTATCTTTTACAAAATATTTATAAATATAATTATAATTATATGCAGAAAGAGGAATATTTTTTAGATGATCAGCATAATAATTTGTTATAAAATAATCTGAACTAGATAAACACCCTTGTTGTTTATTATAAACACTAGTAGATCCATATCTCCATAGGCCCCATAAATTTGAGGGATTTTTTTCAATAGAGTCAACAGATTTTAGGCTATTACGTATTATACTATATGTATACTTAGAGACAGCAAATATATAAGTAGAGGGAATATCAAAGTATCTGGAACTCTCTAGATCTGTATTAGTATCACTTGGTGAATAGTCTCTGTATACTTTTGCTGGACCCAATAAGTTATCCTCAGAAACTGTAGATTGCCAATAATCCGAAAAAGCAAAGAATGATATTTTGCTACCTGAATTTGAAACACCTAAACACGTATCCATATCGTAGAAAGCAAGATACCAGAGTGGCTTCTCATCTTTGACATTCCAGGTTTTTATGTTGAGGTTTTTCTGAACAGAGTCAACGAGTCCAAATGCCATACAAACGGTGTAGTATTCATTTAAGCTTCTTAGGTCTAAAAGAGGTGTCAAATCATCTTCAGGTCGATCTGGGTCGTTATCCAGAATTAAGTCAGTCAAATCTTGTTCAGTTACGTCAGGATCATCTAGTTCTTGCATAGATATAACAACTTCTGCGCCATTATAACTACGTTTTGCTTGATATCTATAGTTTGGAACCTGGTTTAATGGTGTTCCCTCGCTATCTTCTGCAGAATAACCTTCATCATATCCGTAACCTATTTTATCTGTACTTAATTTTTCTGTTTTAAATGTTTTTCCTATTTTATTAAATACATATCCACCTGCTCTTGATGTTTGTTTTAGTAATTGCACTAGTTTCCCCTTTAATGTAGTATTATCAGTACTAACTAAGTCTCCAAACATATACCCAGTATCATTTTCCAAGGAGTCTATCTTAAATAGGATAGATTCATCATATTGAGAGAAATCGAATAGATTACTGTTACCTTGTATCTCTGCTACTCCTATTCCACTTAATAATCCCCCACTAATATTAGATTGTCTATAAATATGAAATCCACTCTGTAGTCCTAGATCTTCTAAGTCGCTAACATTTTTATATCCAAGATTATAATACGAGTTTCTTCCCAAATTAAAATTATATATTCCTAAGAAATAGTATCTATTCTCACTTAGGTTTTGTTCTTCGGGTGATCTTTTAAAATTCGTATGTAAAAATAATAAGATAGGAAATCCAGTTAAACAATTTTTTATATAGTTACTATATGTTGAACCAGATTGTTTAGCTTTACTAAAAGGAGTGGTTATTCTATTTACAAAATTAGCTATAGCATTATTGTTTGTGTGACTAGAGTCTACAACGTCAGCTTTTAGCGTAAAAGATTCCTCTGGTAAAAACGACTCAGTATCCTGACTATTAAAGTTAGGGGAATATATATACTTATAATCACTATTGGCTCCAGCTGATGGTGCATATAGTTCCCAGTTTTTACATCTATATCCTAAAGTAGATGAACCTTGTGGAACTACTGAGAAACTAGCATCTGAACCATCGGCCATTTTAATAGTACTTAATACTGATCCACCTTCAGACCACCCAACACTCACTGGAAGTGGAGTAATTTGAGAGTCTTCATTGTAGGTCGTTTCCATCCAAGCTTTGAAGTTATCTTTATTATATCCATTAGAGGTTGGACTGGTTTGGGATCCACCATCAGGATCAGTAAAAGATAGCATCATAATTGGTACTTTTGACTTTTGAGCAATATTATTTATAGTGTCATAGTCAGTATAAACATAAGAATCCTCACCTACCGTAAATCTGTTGAATTCTTTATATAATTCTTCCTCATTTTTATCAATTGATTTATGTAATAGCTGTTCTTGGTAAGTTAAACTAAATCCCAATATATCATTATCACTTAACCAAGTTGATTCGGTGCTAGTATCACTGTGTTGAAAATAAGAACATTCTATAAGATTTACACAGTAGTTTCCCGGATATAGAGTGATATTTTTATATACACCATGTCCAGATATAGCATTACTAAGTGCAGCTTCTAAAATACCATCCAAATAAATGTAGACGTTTTTCCAATAAGTATCATTTTCTCTAAAATCAAGTTTTCTATATATAGAGATGATATGATAGTTGTTTTCATTAGTTGTATCATATTCATTAATCATTGGAAAAAATATTTCAACATCATTGGAGGTTCCTGTACCTTGATATATTCTAACTTTATTTTGATATATTTCTACGGTTCCTTTTTTATTATCACAATCAAATGATACAATAGGATCTTCTTCTTGATTTATTGAAGATAATTGTAATCCTACACAAAGGAATTGATCGTAATTAGATAGAGATTGTGGGCTACCAGATGAAAACCTAATGACTTTAGTTGGAGAATTGATCGATTGGTCTAATTTAGTGCTTGGTGTAATGTCTTGAATATTAAGAGTACCATCAACAAGGTTCCTTCTATAATAAGAACTATAATTTCTTATTGGGCTATGATCTTCTGGATACCAAGAAAATGAGGTAGAAGAGTCTCTGACAAATAGGTAGTAACGTCTGCTATAAGACACATTTCCCCAACGTATGGAAAACTCAATAGTATATTCTTTATTTTGTACGTTGAGATCTACTACAATTGGTCTAGTTTGTTGATCCCTTAAATTTGAAATCCCCACATCTATAACTTCCCCATCTAATTTTATGGACAATTCATAAGATCTATCTACATCATAAGCCCCATAGTAAGGAGTAACTTGGAAGACCGCATTCCCTATATAGAACTGTTGATCTTCGGGATAATTATTCTCTACAATAATGGGTTCATCTGTTTCTGGATCAGTCCCTCTTATTAACTGACTCGTATCATAAAGACCGCCGCTTGTAGTGAATACTTTCAAATACATTGAAGTAGGAATTAAGTTGTCTTTTAAATAAAGAGTGCTTATATTTTCTACATCTGTGTGGCCTTCTAGTAATATGGTTAAATTAAGACTAAATTGTACAAAATTAGCATTATCATTAATACTCAAGAAATTTTTTATTGAATCTATACCACCTGGAACTAAAGGGAGATAAATTTTGTCTGAGTAATTTCCCCTTAGTTGATACTCCTCCGAAAGAGTTGAACTATCTATTGTATTACCTAACCAATCTACGAATGAATAAGAACCTGAAGTTAACCCCACTGCGATACTATAATCCAGTGCGACCATCAATCCCCGGTCTTTTACCTCAGACATGAATATAGTATTGTTACTTTCTGAGAACCTAGATTTATCATCCGCAAATACATAATAAATATCAAATTTATACGAAGTAACTATATAGTTTACGTTTAATACTAATGGTTCTTGAGTGTCTAAATTAAGTATAGTCAAGCTAAAGGATCCATTTCCTTGTAGAAACATTAATCTTTCACAATAGAAGGAGTCATCGCTTGTTACATTCTTAGTCCAGGACTGTGGAGATGGTCCGTTTGATGTTGTATTTACCCAGTTACATCTTACTCTAAATGTATTTGTTCCACCACCATAGATTTGAACTCTTAGAGGTAAGGAGTATTCCCCATTTACTCCAGAGAGGTTTATGGTACTATCGGTTGTAAGTGCTTGACCGGTGTCTCCCCTCGTAACAACAGCTCTCCAAACAGTCGAACTACCACCACCTCCACCGGAACCAGATCCTACACCACCATTTTTATATATCCACTTTACATTACTTTCAAGTCTATCAATTCTATTTTGGTGGTTGGAAAGGACTCCAGAGAGTTCTTCTCCCTGGAATCCATTACCTGTCATTGTTACATCCTTGTCTGTAATTATATTTTGACCGTTGTGTTTCATATTATGAATTTTGTATTTCTATTAGGGCCGTTTTTTCATCAACCCACTTTCCATAGATTTTATCAAAATCTGGTAGTGTTTCACTACTCTTAGTATTTCCTACTAGCCATTCATAACTCGCTGGATTAGTGGAATATTTGATTTGAGAAAATAAAGTTCCCCTATCAGACATAATATTATTAATTCTATATAAATAGATTAAATAACTGCTGTTCTCTAACTTTATTTCAGAGAACATAGGAAGTTGTTGTTCTCCACTAGGAGTAACTTTACTACCATCTACATTAGTTTTTGGTATTACATAAGAAAATTTTTGATTAGTCGATGGTAACTCTTTATTTGACTTTAATTTAAATCCAGTTGCTTGACACATAAAATACACTACTCCACCAGTTAAAGAGTTTACTCCGTAATATGGAAAGATCGTAGTAGAACTCAAAGTGACTCCTATAGGTGGTGTATTTGTGGTAGGATCTACCATTATTGGGAATTTAGTAGTATTAATACTTAGTGTATCCGTTCCTGTTTGAGGAGATACCTTATAGGTTTGTCCATCTTTATATAGAGTAGTTGTCCAGCTGACTTTATCGTCATCCTCCAGGGTATCTCCCATTTGCATTGGACCATTTTCCAAGGAATTTTTCGTAACACCATCCTCTTCATAATAATAAAATTCTCTAACTGGATTCGTACATGCATAAGTATGTTTGTGTCCCCCTATACAAAGTTTTACACCACAGGATTCAAATAATCTACTTAACCAATATATTCCAACTTTATCATTAGCATTTAGTCGATTACAATGACATCCAACTAAATTGCCAGAATTACTACCAGTTAAGCTTCTATCTACATCTGAGGTACTCGAATCTAGATTTTCCATAGTTACTACGGTAAATGGCATTTCATGACATGCTGCTATAACTTTCTTTTCTGTAGTTAACATCTCCTTAACCATAGTATAGATAGTCTTAAAACTACCATCAAATACTGCATTGACACTAGCACTGTCAGGAACTGTCCACCCGGTGTATACATTAACAGGAACAGTATTATTTCCAGTAGTATAAGTCTGTTTAAACCAATCTTTACAATTTATTACTGTTATTTCAGTATTTAATAACACAAATCTATAAGAATTACTCTCGAAATAATAAAGAGATGGTACATATTTAGTTGCATTATTATTCGTTATTATTGGTAGAATACTCTCATCTATTTCATAGCAATAGAAAATATGGAAATAAAACCCATTAGATTTACCATTATCATCCCCTGTTCCTAATTCTTCTGGGTTAGTATTACATAGGTCATTATTTCCTACTACATTTGCTTGTTCTAGGTGATTAAATAGACAATATCCGCCATTATAATAATCTAGCCACTCATTGATTCTCGTTCCATTCTGAGTCATATCTCCAGTGTTTATTAATATGGGGATAATCTGTTCGGTGCTAGAAATAGTAGCGATATTTTTATTAAGTTCTTCAGCAGCAGCAGCCCAACATTGATATTCAATCCAATGAAATCCCTGCTGATCTGTTATTTGGAAAATTCTTGGGGTATAATCCGTTGAATATACCGTAAATTCTTGAATATTGGAAGTGTGGTCTGGATCTGGATTATTATTCTTATCTGCTCTACCTACTATATATTCAAATACAGTTTTTCCACTTGACATAGCAGTTTGGTAAATATCAACTATACACTTATGTGATGTATAATTTGTTCCATCTGCTGGGAATGTTCCAGTGATTCTATCATATATATATTTTTGTATTGATTCGGTTTTTTCTCCACCTGTTTTGCAAGTGAAAGTACCAAATTCTTTTTTTATCATTCCACTGTTACCTGGATCATCATTCCCCGTACCATCTTTATAACTCTCAAATCTTGCTTGCCAAACTGAACTTCCCTTTTCACGAATCCACACAAATTCATCAAAATAACCACAAGATATCCAGTTAAAACATCTGGTTCTATATATATCAATTCCAAAAGAGACAGTAACCATGTTTGGTTTTTGTAAGTTTAGTTTTGATTTATCTGTACTTACGTTTTTGTGTTGCCACGAGGCTTTTGGGGTATAGTTACTTACGGGATATACTTCTCCTGTTTTTGGAAACTCTATATATTCTTTATCCAATAATACGTATTGAAAGTCAGCATCACTTGCATTTCTAGCCCTAGAAGAGTCAGCGGTATTACAGGACTGGAATGCTTGTTTAGCAGGATCTAATTCAAACTGATTTTTGAAAATAGCATCCCTAGGTTGTCCAGTATTAGTTCCACAGTCTGATGCAAAAAATTTAGCCTTTGAATCCACCCAGGTATACGCGCCAGAATATGTAACATGTTTTCCAATTGATACTGAATCTATATAATATGGGTGATATAAATTAGGGAACTTAGAATCTTTATAAGGTTCAATTGTTTTAGGATTTACTTGAACTAAAACACTAGATATTCCAATATTACTTAATCCATAGGTTAAAAGGTAAGTATTATTATTGTTTTGTGTTAAATCTATTAAAGTTTGTGCACCCTCAGAACCAACATACCACTCTTGATCAAAAGTATCTATATTAATAAAAGTATTTGCTTGTTTTGGGTCAGAATATTTTTTTCCTCTAATTAAGTAAGTTCCTCCAGCTGGTATTTTTCCATGGAGTTCTAGGTGGTATACTTGAATGTCATCAACCTGTCCAGCTGATCTACTAGTTCCAGTAGCATAATGTAAATAACACCCATCCAAAGGAAAATCTCTATCACTGGTGTTTTCTAACTCAATAAAGGCATGTGAGCACCCATATGTAGGTTGAGTTAGTGAATAAGGAGCGTAAATAGATCCTATCTTCACTCTATCTGAATTCAACCTCAAATCCTTAGTTACGTTTGTCTCACCCTTTTCTAAATATCCAAGAAGTCCAACAAAACCACGACCATATTTTGTATTTGGACTATCTTGGACATCAATCCTAACATCCAGTTTATTATTAAAATCTGCCGTAGTCATTCTATTGGTTAGTGATAATCCCGGAATTTCTTCACTCATCAAATTACCTTCACTATCCACCTCAAATTTAAATTTCTTTCCTGTGGCTTGATGTATAAATGTAATATCAGATATCTTATTTAATTCAACAGGAGTGCTTCCATCATCAGAAACAATAATTCCATTTTGCTCTAACCATTCTTTGATTTCGCTTTTATCCATACCATCATCTTGTTGTGATCCGGAACCACTAATTGGTTTTACATCTCCATAAGACGTTTTTATCCATAGTACTCCGGTTTGTTCGTTATAAATTAATTCATTTGCTGGGAGTTGTCGTTTTATGCTCTGTAACTCACTTTCATCTTTTACAGATCTTATTGTAATATGGGCAACTCTATATTTATATGTATCATCCGTTGGTATTACTGGATCCACTATACTAGATAAATCTTGAAATTTGGAATAACCATTGAATTTATATAGATTAAGATCGGTAAACTCAATAGAAGAGAATGTATATTTTCCATTCAAACTAGTCATTCCAGTCTGCAATTTTCCCGTATTAGAATTCCAATATCCTTGATTTTCTACTCCACCTGTTGTATAGTTTCCAACACTTACCCAAAGATAGTTATGTCCATATGTATTTCCGTTATCTTCTATGGTTCTAGATAGACAGAACATAATATTATATCTACCACTTTCATATCTTTTTAGTTCCATAGTAGATAAGTCTGCTATTAAGTACTGATCTTCTTCACCTACTTTAGATAGTTTTAGTTTTATTTTTAAATCAGATGTAGTTAGGAATATATACAGTTTTGGATCCTCTACAATAGAAAATCCAACTTCTTCCGGATTAACCCAACTTGCAGATCCATTTACAATTAAATACCCCTTATCTCCAATACTAACATTTTCTGAGGGGGTTAAGCTATTATTATCTTGTAGATTAACATCTGCTCCTTCAACTAAACTGAGATCCGCCTCATCTACATCCCATAGTGGTTCTTGCTCTGGAAGTTCATAATCACCTACAACTCTTCCCATAGCGGTATCTTTTCCAGTATAAGAATTAATCCCATAAGTAAAAGAATTTCTAAGTTTTGCTACTTCTGCTTGAAGGGCTTTTAGTGTAGAGAAGATTATATCTAAGTAATATCCTCTTCCAGTAGATTCATATTCTGTAGTTTCTGTTGGAATATCTAACTCCCCTGGATCTGGAATAGAAATATAATCATCTGGAAGTTTATTTATAGTTTGTAGAGCATTTTCCTGTTGTTTAGTGAAAATAGGAATACCGATAGAAAGTGATCTCCAAAGATTATCTGAGAGTTTAGTATATAATTCTCCAGTTTCTTCAACATATACAATATCACCTTCTTCAGTTGTTAATGAATCTCTCTCTGTTATAGTGCTTACCTTTTCTACCCCTGATCCTATTTTTGATTTTGTCCAAGTAGAATTTATATATTGGTAAGTGTGAATATTATCCGGATCTTCTACAACATAGGCCAACATTCCTTCTTCAAGTCGTGCTTCTGGAATAGAATCTCTTTCCTCAATGGTTTGGACTGTTCTATAACCACCCTTACCATATTGGGCATAGTGGGTTGCATAGTTATCATCAGTTGTGAAAGGTACTATAGGAGCAGCGACGTTTGTTCCTTTTATATTACTCATGTCCGAATATCTGTTTAAAATCTGTTATTATTACTTGATCTTTTTTATGGTAAATGGTATAATATTTTCCATTATATTCGTATGGTGAGATATCATAATCTTTAATGTAGTTGAGCCCGTGAGTATCTTTTATAGATGTAAATTGGTTAGTTAGATTAGTTGGAACCGCAAGAATTGTTATATCATTATCCAGGTTTTCCATAAATTCAAACTCTCCTATTCCATCCCACAGACGCCTCTCTAATCCAAAAGCTAAATTTGGATTATATTCCTTCATTTTTCCATAAAACGTATAATCAACTAAAGTTATAGTAAAAGGATAATCTAATGTAATCTCATCCCCTATAACTTTTAGAGTATATGTAGTTGTAACAGTTATATCTTCGTAAATCTTATAACTGTTATTATTTATTTTCTCTATTGCTACTTCATCTAATCCTCCGTTTTTATATAATTTTACTTCGAATTGATCTATTATATCCTCATTTTTATAGTCCAATACAGAAAGGTTAACCTGAAGATTAGATACTGTGGAGCCATTAGGATATAATGTTCCCCCAACTACTTCAAATTGAGAAATTTTAGGTGGTTCTAGTGACTCTTCCAGTTTTTTTAGTGTTACATTTATTTCTTCTGTAGTAATAAAAGCATCTTCTCGCTTTAATTCACCATTAACATAGAAATATTGAAATCCATCAGCGAGATTTCTAAATATATGAAGATCTCTAGGAATATCAACAAAAGTCCTATATCCTGTAGAAGTAAGAATTAATATCTTCCAATCATTATCATACTTACACAAATAACGTTGATTATTTACTAACTGAGAAACATCTACTGGTTCATCGTAAAGAACTTTATTTACTACGTAGAGCTCTTTCGTTGATATAATACTATACTTATCTCTACCTGCGCCGTCATCAACTCCAATAGCAACTAAGGTATCTATATCATGAGATTCAGTGTAGTATTTAATCATCACTAGACTTCCGACAACATGATTCCAGCTATCAAGTGTAACCATAGCAGTATCTATATTTGTCTCTATTCTTTTGTTTCTGGGGATTAATAGAGTAGAAATTTCGCTATTTTTCATTTTTTATGTTTTTAAAAAAGGGGATGAGTGTATTTATCCCACCCCCTCCATTTTATTATATTCAATCAATTATCGATTTGCAATTATCAGATAGGTCTCTATAACATCAGGAGAAGACCAAAGGATAGAGATACGATGATCACGATTCATATAAAAGGTAAAATCCTCACTAACTATGGCAGAGGTGTATTCTTTACCGTCAATCACGATATTGGGATTTGGATAAGTCTCTAACATACCCTTATTCAAAGAAATACTAACCTTAATTGAGTCAGTTGATTTGAGATTGCTGGGATCTGCAATTCCATAACATTCATAGTAGTTAGTTACTTCATTTATCGTTATCTTAACAATGCTACCATTGTTATATTCTCCGGAGGTGGGAAGGCTATCAACTGATGGAATATTTTCTGTATTCTCTGGAGCTTCAATTAATTTCCAACTCAATTGATTGTTTGAAGTAATTGTAAATGTCGATCTATTATGAGTATATTCAGATAAAACTAATTTTTCTTCACCGTAATTATCACGATATTTACCCATAGCATAAATCTGTGAATTAATACTAGGAACAATGTGTTTGTTATCAATAAGATTATTGTTAAAATTTTTGAGGGCAATTTTTTCCTCAGATGTTAGTTCACTCATAACTTTTATTAGTTTAGTTTGTTATTTTAGACATTATAAGTCCATTAATTCTTGACAAATAGGCATTCTTACCATGAAGTACCCTATTTAATTGTTTGTAATCAATTTTTTGGTCTTCTCCAACCCACTCAAATACTAATAGTCCTATGGGTTGGTCTACTCCAGGAATACCAACGTAAACCTGTATATCTGACCCATCGTTTTTAAATAACTCATATGCTCCAGGATAGGCTGAACAGAAATTTGAGTCTTCTGAAGATATTAATCTCACGTGCATTAAATCATTATAAAGAGAGACTATTGTTCCTGTATTTATATTACTGAATTCACTTTCAGGGACACTATAGACTCCGTAACTAATTGATTGTAAGATCAAATCTGCAAACTTAAAGGGTATTCCTACTAGATTTTCTTTAGAGTTGTGGTATTCAAAATATAATAATCTATCTGCACCAACTTCAACTCTAAGATCCCCAAGTATCACATAAAGATCTCTTAGTAACTCATCTCTTCGTTGCAATCCCTCGTCATGTTTTTCTGTAGCTATTTCAGATACAATCTCCATAGTTCCTCTTACAATGTTTTTGAAATTAATAATTGTTATTATACTAAGAATGACCAAAATATAGAGTATAAATTTTTTAAGTCCAATTTTTTGATCTATTCGTATAATAGAATCCGACAGTTCTTTTAGTTTTTCTAGTATTTTCATTAGATTTTTCTGATGTAAAGAGTAAATGTATTATCTATCTTTTTATAGCTTTCTGGAATATTAGGACCAGAATAATTATACTTAAGCTGTAAATCTATTATTGCCTTTATTGTTATAGTAGAATCTATATCTGATTGTTCATAGAATTCATACCAAGTTCTCAAGTAAGGAACAAAATCCATCATACTTGTATTAGAATATATAATCTGAGAATTATAATATCCAGTATTAATTCTATTAATCTCATCCTCTCCTATTCCACTAAACATACTAGACCTACTATTATCAAGAGTATAATTTTGGCCTAAATTAAAGATAGTATTAGTTAAGTTTGTGGTGGTGACATAACCTGCAGAATTATACTCAAGTTGTGTTACCTTTAGATGAAATTTTTGATCATCTTCACTACTATCTCCGATTATGATGGGGACTCCTGGAGAACCATAAACAAATCCGGAAGTTATATAATCAGAATATGTATAGTAATAAACATTTCCTATTTTATAAATTAATCCGACTTGTTTTTGTTGTTTTATATCAGGAAGTTCAGATTCAGAAATTATTGTGGCTAAACTATTTAGATTTATTCCTTCGTCAATACCCAAGGCTGATTTCAAGTCGCTAATTTCTTCCCCAGTTTCAGCTCTTCTATATTCAATTCCTGTAGCATTCTCGAAATCTGCTGTTTTATTGGGATTAAATAATGCGACTGAGTAATAGCCTTGATAACCACGAAGGGAAGTACAAATACAAACAATATCCCCTACATTAGCAGAGGAAGGTAATTCAGTCACATACTTTTCAAGCCAGGATGGAGTATATTCAGACCCAAGTAATACCCAACCAGACTCAGTATATTTATAGAATCTTCCTTCACCTACAATAGTCCTATCAGTTACAGTATTTCCGGATACCTTTCCTATTTTTATTCTAAATCCGGAATGTTCATAATTAGTAGTGTTTGGTTTAAGCTTTAAAAATGCACGATATCGTATAGATCCATTGGTGATACTTACGGGACTTACATAAGATACAGGATTTTCTTCATCTCCCCTATCTAACATATCCTCACCAAATTCATTAAGTATCTCAATATTGTTTAAATTAATATCTAAAGTTGAATTAAAGTCTAAAAAGTTCGATGAGTTTCTTGGATTCTGTAAAAGACCATTACTTAGGAAATATAGATTGGAAGAACCTAAGATAGTGACCTCTCCTGGTTCTGATTTTTGTATAATTCTTAAATAAAGTCTAGTATTGAATCCATCCTCACTTGTATAAAATTCAAAATCATGTATTAAATCTCTATCGCTGTTATTTGGTTCAAAAGTTATTTTTATATTATCCGTTTGTCCACTGTCTAATCTTGGTAGGGATTGACTAGTTATAATATTACATCCAGGACTAGAGATTATGTTGTATCCAGGGAGAGAGCCAGATACATTAGAGTTGGTGAATAATTCAGTAGTTGTATTAAATAAACCAATCATGCCAGAGACTTCAGTGTCTTCGGGGTCTATATTAATAGTTATAGTATTTTTTTCTGGAAAATCCCCAAGATAAAGTCTATATAGATCTTTTGATAATTCACCAAAATTTGATACTATACCTTTTGTAGATCTTTTTTGTTTTAAGTCTATTCTTTCTTCATATGACTGTATTTTATAAGAAAAGTCATTGAAATCTATAATTAATGTATCAGATAATAAAGTTGTTCTACCTACTCCATCATTCATCAACATTAAATTACCCGGATATTCTGAGTTACCTAAATATCCAACAGAAGAAGATGTAGTTGACTCCCTATAATTACTTGGAGCTAATATTTCATCCGGATTTTTCTTTAGCTGAAAGTATTTGTATGATCCATTATAAAAAACTTTAAAGACTCTATCAAAGTAAACCTCAGATGTAGTAGAATTACATAAATCAGTAGATGGGATAGAAATCTGTTTTCTATAATATTCATAAAAAGAGGTAATACCAATAATTCCAAATACAGGAAAGGTCTTTCTAGCATACATCTCACTAGTTTCATCCACTACGTAAGATCCACTTAATGGTAAATCTCTCCAAGTAGTTCCAATAGGAAATCTATTAATTTTATAATATTCATACGTTGGATTATCTATCTGAACAATATTTGATGTATCAATTGGTTCAGTTATTGATATTAAACCGTATATTGGCCTTGTAGTACAATAAACTTGTGTGGCTTTATAACAATACCCACCAATCATATAGTAATCCGTTAGTATATTTCCACCATATCCTACTTCTCTTGGTAGCTCACTTATACTGCTGAGATCTGTGTTAAATGTACTAGAGACTACTTCCCACTCAGTAGTAGAACTTGTAGGAGTAACCCCAATAGTTCCATTTTCTTTACATCTCCATAGTTTATCAATAGTTATAGCAAGATCACCAACATTATATGTAGTAGTAGCTGTATAAGGATTAGCTTTCTTCCAATACCAGATATTAGTTTTAAAATTATTTTTATTTGGAATAGGTAATGAGAATTCGATACTACAGCTATTATATTCCTGAACCATAATAGGCTCCTCTGTGATCTCTTCCCACATAAAATTAGTATTAATTCCGAGATCTACATAGGCATCCTCTACAGATTCAGCATTTTTCAATGTAGGTGTTCCAAGTTGATAGATATTATAGTAGTTGGGATAAGAAGTAGCATCCTCAGAACATGGACAGAATTTAACAAAGGATATGTTATCTGTTGTATAAAATGTTCCAAATTGTGCTATATTTGGCCAATTAGAATTATCAACTAATATTTTAGGATCGTTAGTATTTGGAGTTTCAACTTTATAATACCCATAACCTAAGATATCATCAATATTAGAAGGTAGTTCTTGATTGGTATTATTTACATCAATTCCAGAAAGTCCATATAAAGCCCCAATCCTTCGAGATAGGTCTACATTATCTCTATACTTTCTATTATGTTCCTCCACATACACAGGAAGGTCAGAGTCAGATATCGTATTCCAAGTGGTCTTTTGATAAGTATATCCTGTTCTCTGAGTATTTATATCAGTATCTAGATAATTATATTTCTCTATGGTTCTAATAAACATTCCTACCCTACTATAATCATCTCTATAGTGAGTATTATTATAAGTTCCTGAAATAAACTGAGACATTGTAGAAGAAATAGATGATCCTGGAGCCAACCTTATGGATTGACCGGCCTCTATTATCCCACTATTTGAAACAGAATTAACAAGAACATCAAATGAAACAGAAAGCTTATCTTTTAGTTCAGTATAATAAGTGTCAGAAATGAGTTTAGGAGAATAATTGGGAATACGAGTAGGAACAGTCATTGTAATATCTCCTGTAAATTCATTATTCGTAACCACACAGTTCTCCTCATTTCCAATAAGATATCTCCCATTCCAACTATTAGAACCTCTCACTACTAAATTATAATTTCTTGTTTCTCCCAAGAAATCAATGTCAGTAGTTTTATTGCCTAGTACTTCAAAATTATAACTACTTCTTTGAACAACTGAAATTCTTCTTAGGTAAACTCCATATTCCCTATCTATTTCTTCTTGTGAATAAAAGTACTTTTCTATATCATTAACATCATTATCAATTACAAAATTATGTGGAATAGCTACAAACAGTTTAGTCTCAGAATACCCAGAAATAGGGTCCCCAACGATTATCATATCATCAAAAGAAAATACATTACCAATAACCGCCATATTTCCTCTATAAACCAACCCAGGTATAGCTTTATCTAAACTAGGTAGCATAGAAATTCTATATCCAGAATCATTGAGGTTGGAGTTTAGATTAAGGATTTTTAGGGTATCAGTTCTGAGGAGTGTTTTTAATATTTCTATTCCAGTCTCACTATCTTCAACTGCAACCCACTCTGTTGGTTTTGTTCCATTCTTTTTTATCTTAGATAAGAAATATAGATCTCCTAATTTAATAGGTGTTGCATTAGTGCTATCATTATTTGAATTAGGAATAACTGACAGTTTATAATGATAATATCCGTCCCTCTCTACTCTAGGATAACTTAAAGAGTATGAAAAATTCCATCCAGCAGCTGTTATTGGATCTGTTGGGTTATTATCTAATATACTAAATGTTTTAGATACTTCTATGGGGAAGGGGGATACAACATCTATAACCGTAGTACATCCGAGAAGATTATTTGGGTCAAAGAAATTTTCAAGATTAATCGAAGTTATTTCTGTATTACCACTAAGAAGTCTTATAGAAGGTGAATAAGGTCTCTTATAAAGATTAAATGTTACTTTCGTCGTATCGATTCTTAAGTCATTAGTAAAAATTCCAGATTGTAAATTTCCAAAAATATCAAGTACTTGGGTTGATAATGTTGTGGAAGTAGTTTGATTAACTGGATTAGATAATGTCAGTTTTCCTTTATAATCAGCCTGAACCTGTGGAACTGTAGATCTATTTGGAGCATTTAACTTAAGCCCAGAGAAATGATCTATATAGTGATTATCGATAGAAACCCACTCATTAAATTCAGGGGTTGTATGATTTGATATAAAAACACTATTACCAGCAACCTGTTGTAAATCCTCATTTGGAGTCTTTCTAGTATGGTACTTAATGTTAGTATTATCCATAGAGTATTCAGGAATGAATATATATTTATTAGCACCTATATTATTAAAAACGTAATGAGAGTTTAGATAATAGTACTTGTTATAGATAGGATTTTTAATTAAAACATTAGAAAATCCTTTACAAAGGAAATAATTCTGGTTTCTTAAGAATGTGTGCTGTTGTGTTTCAGATAATGACGTTATTAGGGAATCTACCTCAGATTGTGTAGTTGGAAAATCAACCACAGTCCAAAGGCTATAATAATAATACGTAGTTCCTATTCTTATAATATCTCCTAGGCTTGGATGTTCATTTATTACTATTTGTTTAGTGGCATTGAAAATACTAGTACCAACATTAAATGTTCCACGAACCCCTATGAAATCAGTAGATATTAAATTCAAATAATTAGGTCCTTTTACAGTATTTATAGCATCTTCATCTGTCACTACAGTCGTTGGTAAGGCTGACCAAGATAAACATTGCCACTTTCCAGTAGTGTCTATTGATGGGTTTACATCAAAAACACTATCCTCTAGACACTTATAATATAGTTTGGATTTACCTAGATTTGAATAACATACTACATCATTTGTATTATATGTTTTATTATGATCCCACTCATCATAATAGGTAAGAGCACTATTAGGATTTAGGATATTATTGGATCTAAATTGGTTAGAAATACTTGGATTTATTATAGAGGCTCTTATGACTCCTCCATCAGAAATCCTACAAATAATTTTAAAAAATTTATTAGCATTATCTCTCACAACACAATTTAGTCCAGGAAGATTAGAATAGGAGGAGTAATATGGGAACAAATAAGAGAAATCTGTTTTATTAGATTGCTCTGTAATGTCTGCTAAATCACTACCAATAATAAGATTTTGTATAGAATAAATTGACCTAACATCACCTGGAGCTATTAAATAAGAGTATTTTATTTTATTTTTATAATCTAGTAAAGAAATTTGTCTACTCGGTATTAAAAAGTAAGAATCATTATATTGACTATTAAACATATCCACCAAGGTATCCAAATCATCTAGCTCTACCCAAGTATTATCACGTTCTACATAGAGATACAGATCTAGGGTAGGGAGTGAAGATCTGGTATTAGGATCTACTGTCCCACTACTGAGCCTTCTATGAAATCCAAGACTAAATCCAGTTCTAAATAAACTAGGATTATTTAGAATAAAGAATATATCATCAACTTGTTCCTCCCCTAATCTATTATTAACCTCTTCCCAAATATTTTCGGGGGTTAATTCACAACTTACAGTTAGTTCTAAATTTGTAAAAAGATAGAGCCTACTAAGTTGACGAACTGCAATAAGTCTTCTATTTCTCTGTAGATTGATAAAATCATCTACTATAGGACTCCAATTTGGGGATTGTCCTGGAACACTTGAGTTAGTATCCTTATTGCAAATATATCCATTATACTGCTCACTGTATTCCCAATAAATTTCCCAACCTTCCGTAAATCCAGGCATTATTCCAGATAAATAGTTAGGATTATTATAACTAATACACTTATAACAATTATATGGATCTCCTGTACCAATCTTAATAATATCTCCTAAATGATATTGAGTACTAGCATTATAAAAACCAATAGAGGGGTTAAGATACCCATATCTAACAATATCTCCATATACATATCCTTTAGTTGGATCAAACATTGGCGCAGAATGAACACTAGTTATTTTAGTATTTAAATCTTGTAAGCCATTTACGGCGGATATTTCTTGCCAATAGTTAGAATTCTGTACCATTGGGAAAGTTTGGGGATCTCTTAGAAGTGTTGATGTAATCTGACGAATACAGACAAAAAACTTAGTTATGCAAATCCAATCAAGTTCTTTATTAAAACCCGGTCGTGATCCAGTATTAACTCTATTACTCTTCCAACTATTTCCATCATAATAAACAACATCACCTGCATTATAAGTAGTTGTTTCGTTCCAGATTGTTTGTGTTGTATTATACTTAACCACATCACCGGGGGAATATGTTGTGGAGGTATTAAAGGTAGTAATATTTAAAGAATTATTACTATTTCTTGCATACCTTTTTACCCACTCAGCTTGATTAATCAAGTCTGGGTTTGAAGTATAATTCCAAGAACCATTAGAGAAAGGAGTTCCATCATCCTTTAGTTTGTAAATATAATCGGATACTAAGGATTGATTTATATTAATACTCCTAGTTGTTGATCTATCTTCTTCTGTTGCAATTATAGAAATAGGTCCACGTGAGGATGGTTGGACTTCAGTAACTACCTGCATTTGAACCCAATATTTAAAACTTCTTCCATTAGAATATCTTGGATCGCTATATAATGGGCTCTCTATAGAACTACTATAACTACCCTCTCCGACTTTTCTAAAAAGTACTCCATGATCACTAGAATTAATAACGAATCTACAATTAGTTTGAATATTTAGCTCATATAATCCAATTCCTATAGTACTTAGGCTTAATGGTGTGGTGTTAATTTCTATATTCCTACCATATTTCATAAATCCTATATTAATTTGGGCAATATCTACTAAATTTCTCCAATTAGTAGTAGTCATTAAGTCTTCGGGTATTCCAGATTCTTTTATTCTAGCCAACTTTATATCGGTAAGATATATATTTTGCGCTGTAGTTGATGATGTTGTATAGTTAACAGTAAGTCTATTTTCTGATGGGTAGCTTGGTCTTGTTTCAGGAGATAAATATCCACTATCACTATCAAACCTAACACCCTCAGGAGATTCTATGATTTTCCAAGCAGGTCTATTATCAAAATCAGTTCTAGGATCTTCTTCTTCGTCACATACAACAAAATAGGACTTACTTGTTTCAGAGCTTCTCATTCTTATCTGATTTACTCTTACTCCATTTTGATCAACAAGTTTAAGCGACCCTTCTATCTTAGGTTTTTGGATCAAGTAAACTACAGAAAAATAATCTTGATAACTTATTTTAGTATAAAATAGAGTTGATACACCATCAACAATAGGGGCCCAATTTATAGTATCGGTATTAACAGTTAGTGCAGTTAATCTTACATAAATATCCACATAGTAAGTTCCATTTTCATCTGTATATGGATTGAGACTTAAGTCAACTCTAAACAAATCATTAATAATTTCATTTTCATTTGTTATAGTAATTTGACTTATATCTGTAATTGGATCTATAAATTTAGTTCTTATGATAAAATATTCACTTCCATTTGTGTCGTATGGGAACATGAATACTGGAACCTCACCAAATTCCTCTGTGTCCTCTACAAATCTAGAAGACCTATCAATTATAAACCAGTTATCTGCTACATCTCTTCTAACTAATTTAATTTGATTAATCGAATTTACTATTACCGGCTTTTGTTCTTTTACATCAAAATACCTAATTCTAAGACCAAATATACCATCAGCACCATAACTACCTGGATAATCATTTTTCTTATACTCGATCATAGAAGAGTAGTTATTTGGTGTGAATATATTAAAAGCTTCACTAACTACTTGCCCTAGATCATTATGTCCACTGATATAAACAATTTCAGATCCAGGAATATCGTCTATAGTTATTTCTCCCCTAATAGTTTCTGTTATTACACCACCAAATACTTTATATTCTATAAAATCCGCAATACCAATAATAGGAACGACCCCACCATTATCCGATAATCCAAATTTTGAGTGGGGTATTGTTGTTCTTGTTAATCCCGGACAACTTATTCTTAGATTTGAATAGGTTTTATATGTATAGTTTTCGGTAATTAATTTACCATTTGGGTCTAAAGCAGGTAAGTCTGTTGTATCATCATTTGTTGTTTTCACCCTCCAATAAACATAGTAAGTATTTTTAGATACCAAACTACTTTCATTTTCAGTAAGATATATATTTTTTCCTGGGTTTTGCCCGAAAGTTTCTAAAAATATTGTATCTTCGCTAGTGTCAACCATTTTAATACTAGCTTTAATCCCTGAAAAGTCTATGTTTATTAGATTTCTTCCTAGACTTAGTGGTTCATCTATGTCATATAATATAAAGGCTGGTTCATCGCTATCTGTACTGGAGAAGAAGTATATAGCTCCGTATTCCTGCCTTAGATCATTATTATTTATTATATGTTCATCGGGTATAATAACCAGAACTTTTAATGTAGTAGTTTCTTCCTCCCAAATTCCATTAGCTGGTATTTGTATGAGATTATTTTTATTTGGAGTAAAACCTTGATCAGTTTCCCCTAACCAAGCTTCACTTATTATAATTCTACAGTCGACTCTATTAGTTAGATTTTTAAAAGAGTCACTAACCTTTATATTCATATATATCTAAGTAATTTATCTTCCGTGAGATAGAATATAAGTCCATCACAAGCTCCTACTATATTTGGAATCATATTCTCCTCCATACTGTAATAATTTTTTCTATATAAATTTAATATAGAATCATGTACGGGAAATACTTTAAATATCCTTTCAATCTTTCCCGAATTGAAATATGATCTATATAAGTCATCATCTTCTCTTCCAATACAAAACAAAACATCTAAGTTCTCATCTAATACTAATTCACCACCATTAATACTTCTAGCTCGTTCAGTCCAGTATTCACCAGGTCCGGGGAGATACATTAGATAATAATCTTGTTCTTCAATCAGAAATGTACTATCATTTACTATAGTTAGATTTCTATAATCTGTTTCAGTCATATAAACTCTAGTACATTGATTTACTAATAAGTATAAAACTTCACCACGCAACACCCTCTTAATAATAAACCAAGATCCTATTTTCCTATCTACTTTTAATGAATATGTTCTCATATAGGATTTAAGATCTAAATAAATATTAGATAATTCTGGTAGATATTGAAACACAGTATCATAAATAAGAGGTGGTAATTCATATATTTTACTTTTTGGATCTAATGGGTCTATAATATTAGTATATCCGGGTTTTTCTTTAATTACCACAGAATCATTATTTAGTGTATCTAATATTGTCCCATCTTCACACACGATATAGTGACCAGCAAAGTAAGATATTTGATAGTTTTCAGGGATGATTCTTGAAGCAGTATCAGTTCTTATGTAATAATAAGCCGTTCCAAAAACATTCCTAGTTGTTAAAGAAATTATACAATATTCTCCATTATCTTTCCAGGTATATAGTGCTAAATCATCACCGTAATATGAAATCTGGTAATGATTAAATCCTCTAACATATGGATCAGCTTCTATAAACCTAGTAATATCTATTTTATTTAATTCTAAATTTTCTTCTTTTTGTCTTAAAAGAAAATTAGACATATAAATATTCTTTGTTGAATGATCTCTATTAAATGCTGTTAGGTGAGTAGTGTATTTAGATATTGGTGTAATATTTTCAAGTTCTGATTTAATTTTGTTAGAAGATGTGAAATCCCATAAATTATCCCCTACAAATATTCGCTCTATGCTTCCAGAATTGCGAAGTGGAGCTAGGGAATTTCTAAGACTAACCTCAATATTCCCATCTATTGTGGTTTGAAGATCTATGGTTATGTTTATGTTTCTCTGTTTCCCTTGGGTTCGTAAAAATTCAGTATAACCAATTGGAGAATTATCAAAATTCGATAAGTAAATTATAACGTTGAATCCCTCAGTATGTGAATTGGAGTATCTGTAGTGAAATTTATTATCCACCTGATCTTTATCTAATGTAAGTGATAAAGGAGATGATGATACTATTTCATAAATTCTCTCTATATTATATACTGAAATTCTACTATACGCACTATTACTTGAAAATTGATACTTATTATATAATAATATTCTATTACTTTCTACTACCGGTTTTGCTGTACCAACAACATGAGTTCTATACCCAAGGCTAATGTCTCTAGAGGTTGCCATATGTTATTGTGCATCTACTAATTATACACTCATCTATATCTGAGTTCATTGAATTAACTCTGATAGTATTATTCATATACTCTACTTGTACATCATCGTTTATTTCCGTCATATAGTTATTTACATTAAGAATTGGAATTTCAGATTCAGTAGTAGGTATGTATTTAAAAGCTTGAAATGAAAGATCCTTAACATAAATCTGACCAGCTTTTGAATATTCTACGGTTAAGTCTAATAAACCCGTAAGTCCTGGTTTAGCATTATAATAAATTAACTCAGATATGTTTAGAATATTTGTGTAGCTATCAGAGTTGTGTTTTATAAGCTCTTGTTCTGTTATGTTGTCTATTAAATTTATAGAACTCATAGAAGAACTATAAAAACTTACTTCATTTCTAGTATTCATGTTACTATCATCAAATATTAAATTATATTCATTTCGTATTTCATCTATTGGAAAATCACTTCCACAACAACAAAAATCAAGAAGTGGTCGAATAGTATCTCCATTATCACTTCTATAATTTCCGTTGAGGTCATTGTATCTAGTTTCGATAACAGGTATTTGACTCTGAGAGGGGGATAAATCATAACAGAGGTCAGAGGAAAGGGAACCAGAGCTTACCCTTCTAATAAACTTAGTCCCCATTAAATTATATCCTCTTTCTTTTAATCTTTCCAATAACTCAGAACAATGAATAGGTCTAAAACGAGATGATCCCTCTGTAAGGCCGATAGTATCCCCATCTTTTTTATAGGCGAGAATAGAAGATTCATCACTTCCTACTATAAAAATCTTATCATTTGATGTAGCTTCTTCAGAGGTTATTATGTTTAGCGCATTCCTACTCATAATCTATATCTATAATAAATATTTCGTATTGTTCCTCCGTGTACCAGTACTGTTCTCTTATCATTATCACCTGCTTCATGAGATATTGATAGCCAAGTATTATCATCTATATAATACTGTCCATCTATCTGTAAATCTAAAGTAAGAGAGTGGGTTTTTATCATTGTAGTCCCCACTATAGGAATCTCTAATAGAAAAGTTGCAATACAGGATGTTCCAAAATTTGAGGTATTGGTATTCAAAGCAACAAAATAATTAGATTTTGATCCGACTTTAGTAACTAATCTAAATGGTACTGTTGGATTTATATTAGATATTAATAGTGTTTCTGATGGAATATAAGTTAGTGCATCAAAGATAGGATCTCCAGAATAAATCCAATAATCTGATCCATCTGCAGGTTCCTCTCCAATACAATTAGATAAACATCTCCATTTTTTACTATTCCAAACTATTTCATCTCCAACATAATAAGTCTTCTCGGGTTCATAGACTATGCCTACCCAATCAGAATCATTTGGATGAATAACAAAGCAAGTGTGTAAATAATCATGCAGAGCTTCATCTATATTTAAGTATTCGCTTCTATCTGTCCACCAAGGATAGACATAAATCCCTAAATTTTCATCAAAGAACTGACCACCTTCTTCTAGGTTTATATCCAACCAACCTCTAGTATTTTGAACCACATACCAATTCATTTCACCGCCTTCCTGAGTTTTTGCACGTATTTTTCCTAAATTAAAAGCATCTGGAAGATCATGATATGAATTAAAAACATAATCTCCTGGAATAATACTTGGATACTCACTATCGTCTTCAGGTGGATTTCCTACTGCCCAATAATTACCATTTATGTAATAATGTGTATTTTCGTTTATGATTTTTTTACAAACCACTCTAATAGATAACCCTTGATAAGCCATTAGATCTTGTAGCCCAACATCAGAACTAGTTAAATCCAAACCATCTGCCATATTAGTTTGACCTAATGTTTCTAATGTTTGAGTTAATGGACCTTCTCCAGTTACCCAACTACTATTTCCTTTTCTTAAGATTACTCTATTATATGCTAATCTATATTCCATTGGGTAAGTTGGGTTCTCTGCAGTATATTTTATTAGAGTTGTTGGAAAATAGTATTTATTAATAACACTTAAGATAGAACTATTATTAACATATGTAGCAATACTTTCGCGATCTGGCTCTGATGTACCTAAGTCAACTACAGTACCCATTCCATATCTATAATACTTAGTTCCATCAGTAACAATTATATTAATTCTTGGAGATAGACTAGATAAAACTTGTCTTAGGTCATCTTCATTTTCTACAGTTAAGATGTTAGGTAATGTTATATTACTTAATCTAGTATCATTTATTGTTGAAATTGGATTTCCAGAGTAAACTTCTGTATATGGATCAATATGCGACCCTAAATTACCAGTTGGATCTTCTAATTGATAATATCTCCCCTCTTTAAATATTAAATTAGTTGCGGGATCTACATCATCATAATAATACTCACCGGGAAGTAGACTTTTATCTGTTCCTCTATAAATGAAGGTTTCTAATAAGCTAGAGTCTGTTATACAATATAAATAGTTGGATGTTGAATTAATTCCAGATCTAAGTACATGTTTAACAAATATTCCCTTAAACTCATTAATACTTAAACCACATAATCCCAACCAAGTTGACATAGACGAAGAAACCGGTGGAGGATTTAAATATGAATTACTGAAGGTTATTATTCCGGGTGATAACTTAGGGAATACTTCACTATTAGAAAATACTGGATTGTATTCATCTACTCCCTGATAGACCTTTGTTTTTATATAAAAACTTCCTTTACCAGACCTACTGCATAATTTAACAAAAATACCCAACTCTGGAGAAACTAATTGGTTAAAACAATCTAAGCTTAAAGAGTTCGATATAGAGTCTCCTAAATTTGATTCGTTTATGCTACTATTGATGAGTCTATTTAGGTAGTTATCATCTTCAGGTAATGTAGGACTTCCAAAAATAGTTTCACACAAATTTCTCAGAAACAGTGTAGCAATATTTCCATCCACATCTAAAACATCCCCATTATTAGCTCTAGTCAAATAACATAATTCACTATTTAGATCAAAATATGCATAATAGGCATTATGAATATCAAAAGCCTCATTTTCTAGAAAATCTAAGTGTCTACCTTCACCACCTATTTCAACAGTAGGAAATAAAATACAAAACATTCCAGTAAAAGGTGATACTGTCGGAGTCGTACTTTCAATTGCAGAACCTACATTATTATTTTGATATGCGTCAAAATGAAAATATTTTTTGAAAAATCTTACTGTAGTTAATTCAGAATTAGTTGCATCCTTTATCAAAGAGTAATCATCTTCTCTAAATATCCTCTTATAAGAAGGAATGTAATTATCTACCTCCATTGTGGTTCCAATTGGTTGCCAGCAAGTTGGATCACTTAGGGGTGGAAATGGGGTATTTGAGGTTTGTATACATTTATATAGTTGCCCTGGATTATTAGGATCAAAAACTAAGGCACCAACATTATATTTTACATCTGTTACATAAATAGTTGGTCCAAGAGATAAATAATTCCATACAGACTCTCTAACATTGCTAAATCCTTCTAATAAACTCTTAGAGACAGAATCAAATTGGTCATATAAGTATTTAAAATCCTGTCCCCTTAACAATGCTAGACCGTCTGGATCAGCTGTAATATCTTTTGTTTTTCTAGATGAGGTAGTAGAATCATAATATTCTACATTATAACAACATCCAGGTCGTAAAAAATACTCAAGCTGTCCATTCATAGACACTGAAGTTATATATGGGGCAATAGTACAGTAATTTTCAATAGTTCTTTCAGCATCATCTTCTATACAACCGGTCTCTACTAACCAGGGATTCGCAGTCATATGTAATAGTGAAGAAGAAGAACGTATTAAACCTTCATTGAACAATACATCTTCATAGTTAACTGTAGTAATATCTTGTTCAATTCCAGAGTTTTCTAATAAATTATCTCCAAATACCCATTCTTGAGGTATCTGAACATATTTTGCTACACTAAGATCACCAGTAATAGTGTCCTTTATTATTACGGTATATGGAAAATCTGGACTTAATTCCAAAAGAGTATTATATTCTTCCGGAGTTGTTTTAAATATATCAGAAAATTCACTGACATTAAAATCATTAAGTAGTTCGTCGAGTGTCTTTCCATGTACCCAACCATTTCTATCTCCAGCAATGTGATATGAATAGGTATAACTTGTTCTAGTTCCTACTTTTATTACAGAGTTAGTGTTAATCATCGTTGGATTTAGATAAGTGTTTGCAAAATTGGTAGAGCTAACTAGACTAATAGCATCACTTAAAGTACCTATTCTAAGAGTATTTAGTAGATCTCTTTCACTACTTCTAATATATTGCCAAGAACTATGCATTCTAACGTTTATTCTGGCTTCTAGATCATACTCCACTCCATCATCAGTTTCACGCTGATTAACCATATCCATATCAACCTCCCTATTACAAAAGGTTCCCGTAAGTTGTTGACGTGTGGCTTCTAATTCTTGGATTTTCTTTTCGTAATAAGACTTTATACTATTAAGTTGTTTCAATACTACACGTGAGCTATTTTCATAATTACTAACCCAACCTGTAATAGTATTATAGGCCCAATCCCCCTTGAATTCACTCCAATAACCATCTTCTCCAGGAACGTGGTTGGAATTGTTGTCATAATTAGAGATCCAAGCTTTTCTATTAAAAAATGTTACTTCATTTAATCTATAAACTCTAGTTGCTATATATGGCGATGAACTAACATTGGAACCTTCTGCCCACCTATACACAACACTTCCAATAACTGGATCAATCAGTTCCTGTATACGAATCCTTTTATTTCCTATACTAGAATCTATGTAAGTATATTGCTTTACTAAGATACTCTCTATTTCAGAATTTCTATCAATAAGAGTGGATATTTCTGATAGGGATCTGGATACATTAAACATTCCATTATTTAAATCCGGAGATTTCATAATTGCATCTAAAACCTTACCATTTTCTATATTAGCTAATGAACCTCCGATTGAGTATTCTATAATCTCATTGCCTGTATCATCTACTCCCTGTGACGTTACATAATTAGTGATAACGCCTTCCTCATTGACACCAAAGAAGGTATTTTGTAGTATCTCATTTAAAACATTTCCAGAAATATATTTATCTTCATGATATGGTACATAGGCATATTCATATCCAGTACTCGAAGTTCCAACTTTATATATATCTCCTTCTCTAGATGCTATTGGAAGAGCATCTCTACTTGAAACTACATTTTCTATAGGAAAAGACCCAGGTTCTATTCCAAGTGCTATTTCAACTTCAGGTAGAGTATCTTTAAATTCCCAGGACAACCTATTATTTACATAATCATAATATTCCTTAGCTGTAGAAACTTTATCTCCGGGGTATGCTTTAAAATTTCCAGTAGAATCTTTTGCTGGATCTATTCCTTTTACTGTACGATGTTCTAGGTTTGTAGGATTAAATGCTGTACAAATATATATACTATCCCCAGATACCAAAAAATCTCCACGCTCATATTCTACATCCTGCGAATAGATAAAAATTCCCTGAACGTGTGTATTATTTATTATCATATTTTTATTTTTATATTAATGTCATGTATTATATTGTTAAAGGCAATACTATATATTTTTGTAGTGGCATTATATATCAAGGAATTTATTTCAACTCCTAGAACGGTTTGAGGAGAGTTATTTAGAGGAATTGAAGTTTCCTGACCACATATTTCAATTACTAAATAATCTGGTCTCATTTGATTATCAGCAGGCTTAAATTTGAAAATATGAGATCCCCCATAAGGAACACTAACCATATTATCCTCAAGATCAAAATATGTATAACCTTCAATACAGCTTACGATCTCCATATTTTTTCCGATATAAAAAGTATAAGTTGCCTCTGAGAAATCAACATAATCAACTACTTTATTGTTAACAACCTCTAACTCCCTCATTCTAGTTACTCCATATCTATCCTTATATACAGAAACTACCCTATTGATTCTATTATTTAATAGATCTGTAATTGGTTCTATCTCTATTGTTTGTCTAGGACTTAGAGAAACCGTATTTGAGTTAATTGCTTGACCACCAACCTTTAATCTTATGTTTTCATTATTAAACCTATTTCCCCAAGTCATATAAGAATAAACGTTATTCTCATAGTTCCCTTGTAATGTTATAACCGAAGAAACTGATCTAAAGTTAAAAATTAATCTTCCAGTATTAATTATTGAATCATAATCACTCTCTGGAATGGTTACTGTCTTTTTATCCATTTGACCGTCTTGAACAGCAACACTAGAAACAGAAATTATAGCATCTGTAAGATATGAATTACTATCAGCAGAACATACTTTATCTACTGTTTCTAATGCATAGCCCAAGTTTTCATAGACAATGAAATTTTTTTCTGTGGTTGTAGGATCTATTCTTACCTGACCTCCCGGAATAATTCTGCCTGCTCCCGAGGGATTCACTATTATATTAACTCTAGAAGTAAACATATTTTCAGTGCTCTCTGATAATATCCACTTCTTTGAAATATCTGGTCTGTTTCCTGAATTAAATTCACACAAACTTTCCCAAACATTATTATTAAATAATACTCTTTCACCTAATCGATAAGAACAATATGGAGAAAAAGGCTGTATCTTCTCTTCCCAATTACTATTATCTTCTCCTGGGATTGTTGTATTGTTGTCGATTGTAGATTCCCAGAGTTTTCCAATATAACGAACTCTATCTCCAATAGAATAAACTTGATCTTCCTTGAAGGGATTAAGATCAAACTTTTGAAGCTTTCTTGATAATATTGGATGAGATTCTACCTTAGCTGTACTCAATATTGTATTACTTCTTCCATCTAATAAAATTTCACTTTTATCATCTATTATGGAAGTGTTATTTTTTGTTGAATAAAATTCATCATTTCTCAGACTATATTTCCACTTATTTCTTTCAGGATTAACCTTATCAGAACTCCAGGAACTATATGAAAGGTTGATATCTAATAGTTGACCAGAATCTGTAATTACCAACCATAATATTTTATCTGATTCTATTTCATCTAATCCTCTAAAATAATCCTTTGGTGTAGCTAACATTCTATAGCCATTATCCCAAATTGCAGGATCTATTAAATACTCTCCACTTTCGTTGTTACTCCATCTATAATCAGGTCCTAGGTATATACTCAAGGAAGGTTTTTCTGTTACATCACCACCACAAAGAAGTCTATAATCATAATCTACCCCTAATGTGGTAAGATCTGTTTTTGTTCCTTCGTATAATTCTACCTTTCTAATACCACGTGGGACAGGAAATAGAAATAAAGTATAAGTTCCTATAATAGTGGTTCCAAAATATTCTATATTATTATTAACCTCATTTGTTCTTAGATTAGTTGGAAATAGAATATCCTCAAGTTTTGTTAACTCATTAGGATTTAAACCTATTAAATTTTTAGAAGTATTATCTAAAAACTTTATTTTTATACTATCATTAAACTTATACTTATCAACTAGAAATGAAAAATCATATTCAGCAAAGTCCTGTAATAATAACTTAGACTTAGAACCATGATATAAAACATTTCTATATTTATATCCTGATACTGAAAGACTGGCTGGGTTTAGGTGTAAAAGTTCGGGGGTAGTGAATGCCATATATTTTTTCGAATCTACCATGAAATACCCTATTTTATCTTGAGTTATATAATTAGTAGGAGTTTCAAGTTCATTTGGCATTTCTACATCCCCCAAAAAATCATACCTATCTTCTTCCAGCCAAAAATCAGTATCAAATACCCACCCAGGAAGAAATTTATTATTTCTAGTATAATATAAAGCAGTTCCTATGTCTGAAAAATCTGTATTATTAATTACTAGCTTCATAGTCTACATTATATTCTTTGTAACATATAATATCGGATGCTACATAATTAGTTATTTCATCTTTTATTGTCAGACCTAATTGACCTATATTTGTTATGAGATCTTCAAACAATAAAAGAGCACCTAAAAAATCAACAAGAGAATTATAAAAATGCTCTTCGTCAGTTAATACTAAGTTTCCAAAGTTAATACTAATATACTGTCCCGTATATATTGGATCTCCTTGTATATCTAAGTAACCATTTAAGTATTTTTTCATATAATCAAATACCTTCTTTGTTCCCTTAACTGCCATGAACATTCTGCTTATATAATTAACTATATCATCATAGGTATCTCCTAACTCCTCATCACTTAAACACATCCCAACAAAATATTTTACCGGATCTCGTCTTAATGATTCTTTATAGTCTTCCAAACTATCTTTTTCTACAATATTATAACCTCCACTATAATATCTACTATAAATATCTACCAACTGAGAAATAACCGGTATTTCTTTTAAGTATGGGGGAACAAATATTTTCATGATACGGTCCTCACTATTGAATTAATAACAAAATCAATTTCAAAGTAAGTACTATCTATATTCTCATAAATCCTTCCTATATTATCTTGAGAAACTTCTTGACCAGATTGATCTATATAGGTAATACTAAAATCATTGATCTTGTTTACATTTGATATTTTTGAAATGAGGGTTTTTATCCCCTCTTTTTCTTCTTCTAAGTTGATGCAGAACTTTTTACCGTAAGAATTTAGTATCTTAGCCACATCTAAATCTACACTCTCATTTTCAAATAGCTCTAAATCCACTGTTATAACAGCTGTGTATACCTTTCCCGGCTCTATTGTTATTTGATCCGTTACATAATAGGCCTTACGTTCTTCTATGAATTTGGAGATTTCAGATGATGTTAGGGGGTTTCTAGTATTAACTGGAACGTAATAAATTATAAGATCTGATTGTTCAGTTGTATAATTAAATTCGAAGTTTGTACTTTTTACTTTTTCTGGATACATTTCCTCCAATACTGCACCAACATCAGAATTAGACCTTAAGATAGTATTAACGAATCTATCTCTATATGCTTTATAATGTATGGTTTCTATAAAATCTCTCGGTGTTCCATCTATTAATACGACTCCCTTACTTGTTTCAGATATTCCATTCCATTTCTTATCGGCAAATTCTACCATCTCAGCTCCCCGTAGGTTTATACTCTTGAGCTCAGAATCAGAATATTCAGAGAGTCTCGAATATCTATAATAAACTGCCGAAATTGATGTACTAGGATCCATACCTCCCGTATAAAGTCTAGAACCAAAGGAGGTTATTGTAAGATCAAAAATATGATTTCTAAGAACATGTTGAGAGAATTCCCTAGTAACTTCAGATCTTACTCCATCTATCGAAACATACATATCATTACTTAAATTTTCTTCGGTGCAATCTACATAAAAAGGATTGGTAGAAGTTAGAGTCCAATTAATTTGAACAGTATCTGGTGCTAAAAGTCCTATAATAGTTAAAGGATCTTCTCCTGGGAATATTGTTTTTCCACCATAAATACACTTCCCACCTCCAAGCTCCGTTGCAATATATTCAGTTCCTAGGGAATTAGTTGACGTATCCTCCGAATCTTCTGGAACTATATACCCAAGATAATATATACTAAAATTATTACTACTTATTATCTTGTCGAAGGGTACAAAATTAAAATACTTCCTTGGATTGATATGAAGAATGACTCTAGGACATTGACCACGAAATACAGAATACATCTCATTCATGCATAATTGAATTTTAGAATTAATCAACGTTGCTTTTTCTAGTGATGATTCTTGTGCGTAAATTATATTTTCATTCTCCTCAATATAGGAAGCATAAGAGAGAAGCTGTACTATCATTTCTACACTATCTCCGCGTAGTCCTAAATTAGTTGCTATCTCTCTAAAAATATCTTTATATGTTTGTAATGATCTCATGTAGTTTTCTTATTATAAATATTAAAGTAAATTTCATCTGATATTACATTATTTACCCTTATTACTACTTTAGCTGTCGTCTCTGAAATAATATCTAGGGACTCTAAAGATAATGTAATTCCTGAGGTAAATCTTTCTTGTAATTTACTAATTAACTGACTAATTTTGGATTGTAAAACCATTGGAATATCAGTCTTTTTAGTATTTCCCAGGTTAAAATCAAACCCAAGATCCGGTGCTCCTGGAATATCTCCGGGAAAAATTTTTAAGTAAAGCTTAAACAAGTCTAGTATATAATACTCTACTAAGTCTGTAGCTTGACCACTTGATAATAAGTATCTAATCATAGTTTCAAAATTAATAGAGAAAATCATTTATAACAAAATAATTCTCTCTCTCATATGTATATACTTATATAAGGAAACAGTCCCTCAATAAGCGCGTTTTTTCAATTTCAGAAAGTCGGTATATATTATATCTAATAGTTTAGTTCCAACTTCCACAGTAATTCCCTTGGTATTTAAAATTACACCAACGTTATTAGAGCAATTTATATCAATCAAACCATTAGTTTTAACCAAAATGCTCGTAATTATTCCAATAGTTAATTTCTCTACTGGTTCTACACTAAATATATTTATTAAAACCTCTTTATTTTTAGATTTTATCTGAATCTGCTGATTTAATGGAATAGTTTTAAATAAGTGATTAAGTTTTTTTCCTAACTCAAACGGTTTTCGATAATTCCTTATATATTTTTGATAATATCTCCTATAATTATTGTTGGAGAAAAAATCTATAATATCTTTCAATGTATTAAGGACGATATGATTACTCATCGTACTATCTAATCCACAAAGAGAACGATAATAAACATCCTCAAAATCGACCGTAACTATGAAATTACCATCACTATCTAAAGAAGAATATTCCAATTCCACTAATATCCCCTCATAATATGACAAGACTATCTTTTTGCGGGTTATTTTTAATTTCCCTCTTCCCCGTGATAATTTTTCAATGATTTTTATTATACGGATTATTGTTATTAACTTGTGCATTCTCATGAGATTAAGATTAATTCTGTTACTTTATTTAATGCCTCTGTTATAGTACTTTTCTCAAATAAAACATCACCAAAAGTAAGTCTATGATAAATAATAACCCACTCATTATAATTAAATAGGGGAATTAATAATGATACTCCCTCTAATCCCCGAAATTTCAACTCTAGATGACTAAATACTGTATTAAGTCCATAAGATATTAAACTAAATCCATTAATCACCTTTACATCACTAAGTTGACATTTTGGAAATTGTTGTAGATGATAATTTATGAATTCTAAAATCTTCATCCTCTTTTTTACAGGAACAAAGCTATAAATAGTTGTAGTCATATCAAAATATTTCTAATTATGTTGTCCATCTCCAAATTAATAATGTCTCTAATTCAATAAATGCATCCATTAGATCAAAAAAATCCTTAGTTTCAAAGTTTCTATATAGAATATAGTATTGATGTTGATTAGGACATAGAGGAATTAATAGACAATCATCTATTCCACAAAAATATAATACTAGGTGTGTTTCTTGAGGAGAAACTACCACTCTATCTAATTCACATGAGGGGTGTCGTTGTAGGTGATAATTTATGAGTTCTAAAATCTTCATTCTCTTTTTTACAGGAACAAAGCTATAGATAGTCTTCATATTGGTATTGCATCTAAAGCGGTTTTTACACCTGCCAATGACTCTATTACGGCTACTATTGAATCAGGAATTTCTATGTTAAGAAACACACAAGAATTCAAGATCTGTGTAGCCTGTGAAGTTAAAGTTCCTAATTGGGCCTTAACATTAGATATTAAACTTGGGACACAATTTAGCGTTACTGGATTAGATGCTACAGTAGTAATTTGTGTCACTATAGAACCAACGAGACTAGGAACTACTGTCATGAATGATGTTAGATTTGACTTTAAGTTATTTATTTCTACATCTACCTGAGCCCCCATAAAACTGTCGGCTGATTTCTGTGCCATGGAGGTTAAATTATTCTCCCAATCTTGAACTTTTTCTGTATATTCCTCTATCGTTTCTCCACTTTCTTGAAGAGGTTTTGGTATGCTCTTACCTAATAATGTTTTCATTATTGTTATTTTATCTGGAATAATAACACTTAAATCCAGACCTGCTGGTGGAGAATTTAGTGTATTCAATACACTTTTTATTTCCTCTATTGTTGCCATATTATATTATAATGTCTTTCAGGTTTCTTTGATTAATCCAATTCCAAGGTGTACTGTGCTCACTCGTATCAGTATCATCTTTATTAAATACATAACATACTAAAACACCATCATTATCTTCTTTATCTAGATAAATTCTTGTTCTAACCTCAAAGTCAAAATGTTCCTTTGATTTTACCCAAATATCGAAGATCTGTGGATCCTTTGTTCTAAAATTCATATAATGATGTGAGTCTAGTGAGTTAAAGGCTACTAAAATATAATTAAGCTTAGTAAGCGCTTGATCTTCTGTAAATCCTTTATTCACTAAAGCGTTAATGAGAGAATCTGCGCTTCTACGAGACAACGGCATTCTCTCCCAGGGAATAAATGTTTGTCTTACAAGTTCTTCATACAGTTTTCTCGTTTCTATAAAAATAGAAATCTCAGTGATCAATTTAGCTCTCCATAAACCTTTTTTATTTTCCCCTAATCTCTCAATCTCTACTATCTTTGGTATTGATTTCATTCTTTTGAGTTAAGTTCCAAGTATTTTTGATGAGGTTTGTGGAAGACCAGTGGCTGGACATATGGGAATCGCACAAAAAGCACCACGACTATCTGGAGTACTTGACCCATTTACTTGCAACATCCCTCCAGTTATTTTTACTTCTGGACTCTTAATTTCACAATACGTATTTGATTCGACTTCTATGTTTCCGAGACTTTTTACACTAACAGAACCTTCAGTAACATCAATATTAGTGTCTCCTTTAATATTTAATGTTACTTCTCCTTCGGTGTTTATTTCTATATTACCCTCAGAATCTATTTTTACAAAGCTAGTTAATGTAGGTCGTTCGTCTTCTTTATACTTCATAGATTTGTCAAAGACTCCAACCATAATATAATCAGGAGTTATATCAACCATTTTACCGGCCGCTCTAAACCCTATAAAATCATTCTCCTTGATCTTTTCATAAATCCAATAAGAGTTTAGTACTGGATCTAAGTTTGTGAGTAAGATAATATCTCCTGGTTTGGGCTCATCTAATTCTCCTCTCTTTGGAAAGGCACGTATACCCTCTATTACTCCAGGTATATCAGCCTCTATTATTCCATACTCTTTTGTTATGTTCTCTTCTTCTACAATGATATCTTTTACTACACCAATGTAGTATAATCTTTCATTTTCCATATTAACATATTAATTATCAAATAATTTTATATAATAATTCTCTGGTTGATTAATTATGTCATCTGAACTAACTTGATGCTCTTTTAGTCCACACCTAATAAATCCCCCGCAGGAATCAGCATATTTCTTCAATTCTTCTTTTTGTGCTGTAGTGAGGGGAATAGGTGGAAAAACGCTATAACCACAAAATAAAACCTTTCCACTATGAAACTTCACCCAACCCATTCGATCAAGCTCCCAATCTTTATTACTACTGGGTTTATATTTATAGAACCCATAAGTCTCATAAATCTTATCAGCCAATTGTAAGTGAAGAAATTGACATATCTCTCCACGAGCAGCATAAACAACACCATCTGGAGAGATATAACCAGCATCCCACCCTCCTGTAATATCAACGGGAGCTAATTCATCTGAGCTTGATTCAACTTCTAGGTTTTTTTGCATTTCTTTTAGATCATCCAGACTCTCCTCTTTTATTGTGTACGAACCTAAAATAATATCTATTCGTTCTTTATTATTTTTATAATCCGACAATAAAATTAGTATTAGAGATCCATCATATACAAGCTTTTGGAATATATTTAATTTGTTTTTATCTCCAAAACCATACTGATCATATAACCAAGAGACACATGATATTATTTTAGTAGATTCATCTAAAAAATCATCAAGAAACTTTATTTTCTCTATTATCTCAATCCCACTGCCTTCTTTGATAGTAGAATTTACTAGGTCCTCGGTTGATTTTTTCTTATACCAATAATTTATTATATCTACTAAAGTAAGTGAACAATAACCTCTCCAATCGTATCCTGCATCAATATAACTGGGAACCTCAAATATACTTTTAAATTCATCCTCAGATATAAGTAGTGTTATTTTATCGTTTATGTTTTTTTGATAAAGTTCTTCTTTCATAATTCCCAATAACCCATACCCAATCTTTAAGTTTTTCTCTATAATATTATCTGCCCATTCTCCCCAAGAAATAGGTTCCGGATATAATTCTTTTGACTCCGAACTTAAAGAATCATAATCTACTACATAACAATCTATTCCGTTTTCACTCACCTCAATAACCTTATTTCCAGATAGTAGATCAAGGGCGCATTCTGGTGGAGCTCCTGACTCCGAGAAAACCTTATATGCACTCATAGGATCTTTCTTCGCTATTATGTGCTCTCTTGAGATTTCACTTAATAAACTACCAAATCGTTTTCCTAATCTAAAATTTAATTCATTTTCTTCCACTTTACTTAGTTTTCGTGTTATTTGTATAAAAATATTATATGAGAGGGTGTAATTTTAACAGAACCAATCCCTATTCGCTCTAATTTATCATTATCGAATAGTTCAGGAGAAGAATAATAACTTTTAGGTAATAAAACCTCAACATAATTATACATATTCATAAGAAAATCTACACAAAGTACCACATCCTCTATACATAAACTTTCGTCTTCTACATCACCCTTTATTCTCTTAGTAAATATATTTGTGATAATTACTTTCCTTAATGCACTGTTATAGTTATAGTGATCTATACTTAATTTCTTAAAATAAATATAGGTGATCTGAGAGATAATTGGCTTTTCATTTCTATATTCACCATATCTTCTCCTAAATCTTACCACAACCATCATCTTTTCCCCATCATCTAACTCTCGCCCGTGTATAATTCTATCTAATCTTTTCCTTGGAATGAATACTCGTATCATTTTATTAAAATTATATCACTTTTAAAAGGTACCCATATACGTACAAAAGATCGATTATCATCATCTGGAATAATCGTCATACAGAGTTCTGGTCCGAAACTCACCCTAACTGAGGTATATTTAAATAAATCAGTTCCATGGTATTCATCCCAGATTTCAATGGGAATTAAAATGGATTTAAAGTATTTTAAAAAAAACCCTAAAATATCCCCAAGTACAGTCATCTTATCAACTGTAACTCTATCTGGAAGGTTAAGTTCATCTAAGTCTATTTTATAGATCAACACTTCCCCATTATTAACTTTTTTATAAAATATAGTTTCTAATGTACTAAGAAATGTTTTCCCCTCACCATCAGATATTTCAACGTAAATAAATGCTGTACCCGGTTTTATACTTATTTTATTATTCTTCCAAATAATTCTACCAATTTTTTTTGGAAAAAATATTCTCCTTTTCATTAACTTTTATTGTTTTTTTTATTCATATCAATTATAAGGACTTTGGTTCCAGGGTCCACATCGAAGGGTAGATTCTAACTATATCGCCCTGGAACATATTTTTTTATGAGTTAAGCCAATCCTGAAAATCCTGTCCTAAGAAGTTTATAATATTTTCAATGGTATTCAAGATGGTAGTGTAGGGAGTGCATATATATTTTTCGCCATCATAACACACATCCAGAATTTCATTGTCCTGTTCCCCTAGACTCCCTGCCATTATTTTTGCTCCCGTGTTATTAATGTTTAGAGTAGGATTTTGAGATGTATTATGATGAGTTAATTTTATGGTGAGTCTGATATTAGTTCCTAGAATAAATCCTGGGAGTTCTATGGTCTTTTCTGCCATATTTCCTTGAGTATCACAGACTAGGAACATAGTTTTAGGAGAATTATTTATAGTTCCTTGACTTTTTCCTAAAGTTCTATCTATTATTTGATCTGAAGAAGCTACAAATCCTCCGGGGGTATCATTAAACAACTCACCGTAGATATTAATTTTTTTACTCATATTATTTTTTATTCATTCTTTTTATAACAGTCACAAATCCTATCCTCACTAGTACCCCAATTTGTATTAGTTCTGAGATAATTTGTTCTGTCATATTCATAGTCTTCAGGATACACACCAGATACCCAAGACTCATATTTCTCTGTATTATCACCTCTACCACAAACGCACCCACAATCATCATCATATTCTTGGGCGAAAAGGTGGGCGTATTGGAATTTAAGGCGTAAAATAAGAGTGGATAGAAGATCAGCCCATGAAAATACAAATCTATCTTGATCATAATTCCCACTCTCTATATCAACGCCTATATTTTCCGCCCAATCCCTAGCCCGTTCAGTACATATCATAGTAGAGCCTTCATCAGCTATTTCATAAATTTTCTGAATCTTAGCTTTTATATTATCCTCAGTATTTAACATTAATTCTTTGTTCAAGTATTTTAGGTTTTGTGTATAATAAGGATAAAGCACTTCTCTATTCTTTGTATGATCAAGTTGTGTGAGTCCGAGAGTTTTAAGAAGATAAGTTATAGATTCTTGGTATTCGAAATAGCACTGTTCAAGATCCCATGTCATTTTAATTAATTTTTTTTTATTGAATTGGCTGTATGTATGAAGAATAGGTGCTCCAATTCTTCGCAATACTATAAGCTTCTACTGATGCGGAAGGTACGTATATATTAAATGTTTCTCCTATAGAAAATACATTGGTTCCTAAAGTTGGCGGAGTTGTTGCCTCAACAGTAACAGAAACAAGGCTGTAGCAGTCCTGGAATGCACTTTCTCCTATAGAAGTAACTGAATTGGGTATAGTCACTGAGGTAAGGGGGCATCCATAAAAAGCCCAAGCCTCTATTGATGGAATATTAGGAAGAGTTACTGAGGTAAGTCCACAACTATAGAATGCACCCTCTCCTATAGAAGTAACCGTGTTGGGGATAGTAATTTGGGTAAGTTCCCTCACTTCACCAAATGCACCAGGTCCAATACTAGTAATAGAATTTGGTATCACGGTATTTTTACATCCTACAATAAGCTTGTTGGTTTCTGTTTCGATAATAGCATTACAGTTATTCCTACTATCATACTTAGAATTATCACTTAAAACAACAATTGAACTTAAATAATTACATCCCTCGAATGGATTATCTACAATAGAGGTGACGGAATTTGGGATAACAATTGAGGTAAGTCCACAATTATAGAATGCACCCTCTCCTATAGTGGCAATAGAATTTGGGATGTTAATTGAAGTTAGGAGATCTTCATAATTCCAAAATGCCTCCACTCCTATTTTAGTTACTGGTCCATCGAATTTAATGATACCTTTGTTATTTGTATATGTACAACTAATCATATTAGCCCCAAAAATACTCTCTGTATTACCCCCCCAAGCATCAGAACTAAATACATGGTTATTAGTATTAGTATACCAAATTTCATCATTAGGAGGTAGTATTATTTGGTTTTTTTTTGTTTTATTTAATATACTTCTAATTCTTAATAGCCAATCTTTTTCGCTATTATTCAGATAAAGATTCTTATTCATATTTATTTGTTTTTATAAAGATTAATATAATATTCTAGATCCTACCTAAGATATTTCTTTTACGACATTAAAGCATCTCGCTCTTTCTGTGTTATTGTCCAACCACCGTCTACAATGCATTTTAGTTCAGTGTGCCATCCAAAGGGTTTTTTTGTTATCCTATCAGTAACCCCACAGTTTTCATTGCTTAAAAATACTTCATTACTAAACACTAGGCATTTAGTATAATCTTCTGGGTCTTTTTTTCCAATGCTATCATCCGCCCTCTTAAACTTTATTATATCTCCTAATCTAAAATTATTAGGCATAACAATTCCAGAAATAGTATAAAATCCCTTGAATCCAGAATTTAATAGGGTGGTATTATAAAGGAAATTATTAATTAAGTTATCATATCCAGATCTACAAATAAGATAATCCTTTCCTAGTATTGAAGTTACATTTTTAGCAGCGGTATAAGTTGTATCAGTCCAGGTATTTATTATTGAGTAGTTTTGTGTCCTAGAATAAGTCAAGGTATAAGGTTCAATGTTGGTTAAATTCCCAGTACCTCCACCTAAAATATCCGGTATATTAATATCTAGGTTTTCATCTAACATCTTATGATTAATTCCTATGATATCTTTTATAACAAGTCCATCCCAACCAAATCCAAAAATAGCCCCTTGTTTATAAGAATAGCAAAGACGCTTACAGAAATTTAAAGATGTCTCGTAAAGTTGATGTAGTGGTTGATTATTATTTTGGTCAGATTCTGTTCGTATATCTAGATGTGGGTAGAGATAACAAAGTGCATCATTAATATCCTCATAAGTTCTAGATTCTCGTATACTAAAAAACCCAGGATCAGAACAACAAATGAATCCAATACGAAGATTATTCCCGTCATATTCTCTACGAGTAATAAACATAGGAATTTCAAAATAAAATCCCCCATCATTATTATCTTCTAGTATTATTGTTCCTGTGCTCTGTTCTGTAATCCACTCCATAATATCCTCATCTTGTGGGAATATAAGAGATGCCGTTCCCGTAGGTAAATCTCCACCCAAGACTTCTTTCATCTGTAACCATTCTATACCAAATCCCCTTTCTGTCCACTCTTTAATATCAAAACTTATATCTTGAGAATTAGTTTGTTTCATATCATTCCTAATATTGAATCAAGTGTGGTTTTTGGGAGAACTTTAAGAACAGTTCCCTTAGAAAAACTTGAAAGTGGTTTTTTAACTTGTAGAAGAAGCAGACCCAAATAAGAAGAAGATCCATAAATATCCTGTGCAATAAGATCCGGTCGATATTCATGTATAGTAATCTCAAACTCCTCCCTATATAAATTTTGATCATTTATTAAGGAGAGTAATAGAGAATCAAAAATATCGTACCCAGAAATATAATTACTAGGATCGTTCTTTGCTGTAACTATTTTATTCTTTTTTTTAAACATTATAATTTCTCCTTAAATATTCTTGTTGTTTTTGTAAGTTATCTATATGTCTAAATGAAGTAGGATCAAAATTACGTGGCCCTATTAATTTACCATCAACCCCAGCAGATATAAATTTTTCTAAAGACCTATTAGAATACATAGTAGATGGAGTTAAAGTAAGATTAATGTCACAATATAGGGGAGATAATTTTAGTGTTTTAGGATCTTTCGCCATAACTTTAGAAAAATTCATAGTAATATCCTGACAAAGCAAAGAAGAGATAGAATATTGTGTACCTATTCTCAATTTTAACGTTCCTTGTTGTGGAGCATCAATATCTTTGTAACTAGGTTGATATCCCCCTGTGCTTTTTGCCAAGATATAAGCCCATGAAAATACTCATCTACTTTAGCCATTGTATCAGCGGCAATACTTTTTATAGATTCATTCTTAACCCCAAAATAATTAATGGCTGTATCTTTTATACTTTCAAACGATTTACCTAGATTAGATTTGGCCTCTTCACCTGTTTTTCCTCTATTCTTCCGGATTTCAGTAAGAGCATCGTCTATTTTTTGGAAACCAGTACTAATATATTTTTCTACTTGTTGTCCAGCTCCCTTTGCTTTTTCTTTAATTTGTTGTAATCCTTCATCAGTGTTTGCCCAATTCTTTAAAGCTGCCGTAATATAAGTAAGACTACTCTCTTCGAAATTACCATTAACATAGGGAAGGATCTTAGCAACCTGATCTATAGTACTAATCATCTTCCCCGTCTCCGAATCAAACATAGGAAAAATTGTATACCTAAGACCTAGATTACCAAAAGCAACACCTGAACCTGAATAATAAGTAAACCTAGAACCCTGTATTATCAAGCTATCATTTATACGAGAAGATAGAAGATCAACTCCTCCTTCAGCTAATTTAGATACAGTTCCTAAGATTTCAGTTAATTTAGATGTAACTTTATTTCCCTCGGCGGCAGATTGTGCACTTTGATCCTCAGCGGCTTTTGTTATTATAGAAAGCATATCCTTAGCTACTGGAACATAAGGCCCTACTGTTCTAGCTTGATTCCACAGCTCTGATATAGAATTATCACCAACAGCAGTCCATCTATTAGCTATAGATACATTAAAATCCTCCTGAAGTATCGCTCGGGCAATAGGTTCAATAGCATAACCACATCCCCTATCTTGTCCACCCTTCATTATATATTTTTCATCGTCTCCACCATCTTCTATGTCTTTCCATTTTCCAGTCTCATTATCTAAAACTTGATTTGGATGAAGAGATACAGAAGTTAGGGGATTTTCTAGTTGTTTATCGTAATACCATCCATTCATACTTGTTGATTTTTAGTGTCTGTTCCTTTTGGACTTTTATTACCTTTCCCCATATTTCTTATATCTGCTCTAAGTCCTTTAATTTCAGCTATTGTGTCTGATTGATATTGAAGAAAACATTTAGTGTTAGCATTTACTTCTGCTACTTCTTGAGCTGTAGCAACACTAGCCGCTCCTAAAAACCTATCAGAATAACTTGTAGTATTAGCTTGAGAACTTTTATTAGATTTATTTCCAGTCTTTACACTTTTTCCGGCGGTAGTAGCATTAGATGTAGGTGTATTTGTTTTTGTTGCTGTACCACCCATATAAGAATAAGATGATGTTGGATATGAACTTGGATTTGAAAGAAGATTTAAACCATAAGAACTTGAATTTGAGGATTCTGTAATTGATATATCGGAACTGTTATTACTATCACTATTACCCATACTTCCTACGAAGGAGTTATAAATTCCACTTGCGTTTTTTAATCTAGGCTTCCAAATTGTATCCTCATAACTTACAAAATTCTTATGATGTTTTCTATAAGTATCCTCCATACTCTCTTTTGTAGCTGGACCGGCATTAGATCCATTTTCGAATCCCCTAGTAAAAAGATCTACGGTTTGTTCTATTATTTCTTGTGGTGTAAGATTATCTGTAGATAACGCACGAATTGAATTATATACACGTCTCTTCTTAAACTCCTGCAAGAAAAACTCAAGTTGATCATCTAATGATACAGCATGTATTCCAGGAAATGGTCTTCCGGGGTATTTATTTTTCCACCAAGCTTCAAAATCACCTTTTCTACTATTTGACCATTGACAGATTCCCTCTCCAAATGGCTTTCCAGCTTTATATTCTCCAATATTAATAGCAGCTGGGTTAAAATTAGACTCTTGCTGTATAACACCTGCAATACCAGCAGCCTGCTCATCAGTAAAACCATTCTTCTTTAAGAAGTCAAAAATTTTTTTTGCATTAGCCCGTCTCTCCTCACTAGATATTTTCTTGGTAGTTAAGTTTCCGCTCTCATTTAAAGTTTGAAATTTACCACCACCTAAATTAGCCCTAGCAGTACTTGAGTATTGAGGATTAGAGCTTGATCTCCCCTGCTCATACATTTCTGCCTCATACTCTATTTCTCTGATACCACCCATAGATTTCTCATACTTACTATAGTGATCGAGAGAATCTAAGTGGCTTTGAGTAGCATTCATTCTCCCTTCATAAATTATTCCCTGATCCTTTAGATTCTTAAGGGCTAATTCTTGTGTATCTATAGTATAATCCTCTATATTATTAGTACCTACAAGACTATAGATTATTTTCCTAATAACGGATGACTCTATTTTTACAACTCTCCAGTGATCTTGTCCTATTTGATTATTAAAGTCAGGCTCTTCTACTAGTTTTATTTTATCACCCTCAGCACTTTCATAAACAATCTTTCGGTAATAAGTAGAAAAATCATATCCAGATTGATAAAATTCTCTCTCCCTCGTACCAGAAATTGATTTATTGATAAGTTTTATATTAACCAATTCTGTATCAGTAGAGGGTATTTTAAACATATCCGTAAATTTCTCAAACACAATAATATCATTGGCCTTAGAAAGAAGTTTGAGGAGATATAATAACCTCTCCATATTTATGTCAATGTTATGTTGGTTTTTAGGAGAAAAGATACTATAAGCAATATATGCTAATCGAACATTTGGTGCAGAATATCCATTAAAACCATACTCTCCCTTAAGCTCTTTATAAATATCTAAAGAAGCAGCTAAGGTTCCTCTATAAGAACTTGTAGATAATCTATCCCCAAGAGGTGTTAAATCTAGTTTTCTTAAAGTACTTACGCCGCTTTTACCTTTATATTCACCATTCAATCCCGAAGTAGTAGATATTGTTCTATGAACATTATGGAGTCGTGCAGTTAATATATCAGCTTCTCCAAAATAAGCTAACAAATCTCCTCCACGTTCTTTTAAAAATCGCTGTTTAGTTGAGGCCTTTGATCTATCCCTCTCTGTTATTCCATTTTTTGTTGCCCAGTCTTGATACTCTTTTTCTATATCAACTCCGCCACCCTCTTTTTTTACTAAAACAGCATTTCCACTATTATCTGTTAGGCTTATTCCATTTCCTTTTTTTAATTTTGCAGCTAATTCTTTTGATCCAACACTTTCATCTCCACCAAGAGCTAAACTATCTCTAATCTCACTCTCTTTTTCTTTATTTAACATGGATCGAGCGGCTTTTGTTCCTCCAAAGAAAACACTAAGCCAATCTAAGAGACCCTTTACTGCTTGACCTGGTTGAAATATACTACCCCAATCATGATCTTTTAAAATATTATCTGCTAATTGTTTTCTATCATAAAGCGCTCTGGATAATTTTTCTAAGACAACATTAAATATACCAGTTTCCTCTTTATTCCATAGCGCAAACCTAATCTTCCCTATAAATGTTTTCGGATCATCTAAATCAATCTTCCCATCTCCATTAAAAATCCCGCCAACTTTTTCTCCTATAACTTCTATCCACCCTCTTATCTTTGTTTCTGCATTGTCAATAAAGTTTAAGATCTTGGGAAGTCTAGTAGCTAATCCGATGAGTCCTATAGTTTTTAGCATATTCATAAAGGGATTACTCATACGCTGTGCCATTTTTCTAGGATCCATGGCTGTCGTAATATCTTTTCCTAATCCCTCTAATTTCCTCATCATTTTATTCGCATTCCTCGTCAAACTACTCTCTCTCCTCTGATATTCTAGATTTTGTTTCTGAAATTGAGCATCTTGACGGGCGAATACATTAGTTAACCAGGCCTTAAATTTTCCCTGTGTATCTTCCTTAGGTCTTATACTAATATCTCTTCCTTGTACTGGACCACCTTGTATATTAGTAGTATTATTATTGATTGTTATGTTCTGTGGTCCTTGCTTTACTACCTTTGTTTCTTTTATTACTCTAGGCTGTGACAATCCATAACCCCCGAGAACATTACGTGTGGTAGAATTTAATCCATCCATAGCCATAATCTCTGCAGCCTGTCCGAGAGTTTGTCTTTGGGCTTGCATATTCATAGCATTATTGGCCTGGACTGCTAAATTTTGTTGTTGTTCCGCTTGTATTGCTAAGAGTTGGTTTTGAGCCTCTTGATAACTTTCAAACTCTTTTCCAGACTCAACCCTTTTCTCGGCAATTCTTCTCGTTTTTTTATCTGTGCTCTCTGCCATTTTCTCTTTATAATTAATAATAAAAATAAAGAACTATAACAAATTAATTCATTGTTATAATTCTTTACTCTCTGTTATTTCCCATAATTTTCCCCAATCTAAATAACACCCTCCGATCATATAATCTCCTATCCGATGACCAAAGACAACTAATTCTCGGATAATTCTTATAAATTTCCTCCTTGCACACTTCCCCTTTAGCTGATCTAACATGTCATGGTAGTCTTCAAAGTATACAGTTAATCCACCAAAGGGAGTTTTATCTGGAGTAATTATAGCTCTTCCATAAGTAAATTTTTTTGGCCCCGTATGAACCTGAATATATAGTTTCTCGGAGGTATTGGATTTACTTATTGAGATCCGATTTTTGTGTTTATCGTGGTACAGATAGATCAAGTGCGTATCAAATCCTGTACAATACTCTTTCTCCGCTTTTTTTGAAAACTTAGTCTTATCTCTCATATCATTAATAAGGATCTGATGTTTTCCTTGGGGGTATCGTAGTTTGAATCCTATATACCCCCTGTCTGACTTTATTTTTATTCTTTTCTGTATTTTGCGTTTATTATTCAAGGTTCGGTTAGGTCTTTTATTGTTTCTTCTTTAATCGAGACTATTTTATAACAAGCATCTCTTTTACCTGTTTCCTTGTTAGTTATCATACAATCTTTGATAATAAAATAATCTCCTAAATCAACTGCTCTTGGGGTTTTATCGTACCCTGCTTTTTCATAAATCTCAGCTAATTTTTTCTTTACGTCGGATTTAGAATATATACCTTCTATTTCAAACTCGGGAATAATAAAAGTTTTGATATCTATAGTTTGGTTTCCCATTATCCCCTCATATGCCTTTCTCATATCAGTTGCATTAAATCGTAAGGCCTTCATTTTATCGGGGCCAAGAACAGTATAATAATTAACAAATGATTCCGGAAGGTGAGGGAGAAGAGAATTTGCCATATTTTCATCTAGAGAACAAAGGTATTTAAACTTGTCGGGAAGATACTTAAAAGAATATAATTTATCGAGGTGAAAGTTAATATCATCTAAACCACCAATTACTCCTGACAATGATGAGAAAACAGAAAACCTATCCTTATAGTCCACTTGCTGAACGTCAAAGGCTCTCATTTCAGATATCATTACAAGTTTGTTAAAAACTGGCTGAAGATCTGATCCGGCATGTTCATTTACTGCTATAAAATCATCTCTATATTTCTTAGTTCTAGCAATAAATTGATAAGTATCACTTAAATTGTGCTTATCTTCTTGACTGGGAGTTCCATTGAATATATTCAATAGGCTCTCAGTCTTTCTCTTTTTCTTCTCTAGATAATTGTCAAACTCTTCCTGTGTAATTTCTTTAGTATTGAGTTTGTAGAACAATTCAGCTCTATTTTTCCATGGATTTTCTACAAGTCTTTGTCTACCGAGTATTTGTGGTAGATCAAGAGTAATATCTACAGAAAGGCAATCTACGTTAGCATCTGAGAATATGAAGGAACGAGCATTAGTAGAATAAAAGTCCGCCCCTAAGTAAACGGTTCTTGTACAAAGAGTGAACATTTTGTGAACTTCTCCTTCTTTCGGAACTTTACCTATACAGACAGTTTTTGTTCCCACTTTACTATCTACTGCTCTAAAAGCACTTCTAACTTTCTTTTTATTTTCATCCGTTCCTGAGCAGAGTACATTAGTCTCTTCGAGCTTAAGATTACACTTTCGGATAATATCACAGAGGTTTTTGACAGAGTTGATATAAAACACTGCCTCCTTACTATACACCTCCTCAAAACTACCATCCTCTTTTTGTCGTGTGAGTTTTTCAAATCTCCCCTCTCGATAAGAGTTAACTATAGTTTCAACTTCACTAGTAATACTTTTTTCTTTCGATATCAGCTTGGTTTTCAGATAAGGCTTAACTACTCTCCCTGGAGTTTCACTAGCCCAATCAAGTTCATAATAAGGAAGATCTTTATATTCATCCAATTGTTCCAGGTATGTATCAATCATAGGAGTCGCAGAGAGATATACTATATTGTTAAGGCCCTTCAGATTGTACATAAACTCATTTTCTGTGTCAGACTTGAATCGTGAATCACAGAAAATACTCTGAAATTCATCCACAATAATCTTATAATTCCTTATATTTTCTCCAAGGGTTTCTTTAATTCTCCTGAAGGAATCATAAGTTATCATAAACTTTGGAGGTTTCCTTAATTCAAATGTACACTTGAATATATGATCTTCTATTTTTTGTTTAAAGTGTTTAGTATATTCCTCTGCTTTTTTCTTTCTCTCTTCTTCCCTTAATATTCCTTTATCTACATCTTTCACTTTTTGGTCCTTTGATATATCCTTATCATAGTCATCAAAGGAATCGAACTCGTTCTTCAAATACAATAAGTTCTCTTGATCACTATGTTGCTCCTCTTTATTTTCAAGGAGAACTAATCTAGGACTACAAAGAATCACCGGATAACTATTTGAAAGCCAATACTCTGTATAACCACATCCAGTGATCGTTTTATTCATGATGTAAGATTGATCATTCGGGACAAGATCTCTTAACCTCTTACCCTCTTCTAATTTATCCCAATCACTAATATATCTAATTTCTTTTGGGACTTTAATTGTATGTTTTTCCATATATGTAATAGTTTTAGTTGTTTTAATTTCTGCTTAATGCAGATTCCAGTTTTAACAAAGGAGCCTCCTCCTTAGAAAACTCCTATTATTACATATATAAGGGTTTGAGAAAAAATGAGGGTAAAAAAGTGGTCATTAAGGTTTAGTTAAGTGGAAAATTAAAGAAAAAAACCACTAAAATCCCTTAAGATAGATACTTTAAGTGGTCATAAAAAATTGAGGGTACAATTTTCTAATGTAAAATCACCCAAGGAACTCTATATAAGGGAAAAAATTGCATATCTATTTAAGCCATCCCTCGCTTCGCTCGGTCGGTAAATTATAATAAACTTATAACCGAAATAGGCGAGGCCTATTTCCTCCAGTTAACCACTGGAGCAACTCAAGAGGGTCCCACTGAAACCGACGTAGGAGGTTTTATGGGCTTGAGTTGTGTAGGTGGATTAATGGGGGAAGCTCCTGTGTTAGCGGATTTAGGTCCGTAGTTGTAATCGAATACCACGCCTTAAAGCGCTACGGACGATATGAAAAAACATATAATTAAAGTTCCCGACCGATATCACATCGACCGAGATTGTGATTAGGTCATTAGAGGTTATCCCAATTTCTTGAGAAATGCTCGAACGCCATACTAAGTTGGACATCAGATCTATCAGTTCCATCTGCGTCTACTCCGTTTTCCAGGTTTTAATAATAAATTTTGTTTATTACTTAGACTATATCTTTTTCTTCTGTACATAGTCGTTGAGCCCATAAAAGGGTTGCTGATTAAGTTTTTCCTTTTCCAGCAGTTCTCAGATTTCTTAATATTTTTTTTATATTAAGGACAAATTATTTATCGAGCGGAGCGTCCATTATCACGCAGTTATAGAAGTGGATAGTACGGACATCAAGACGAGAGGAGTTAGTGAGATAGAGTTCGCAATCCGTAACCAAGTCATCTTTACGGAAGCTATATTTAGTATCTCTATCAGCAATTTTTTGTTTCCAGTCATCCACGAAGTAGGAGATAGCCTGATCTTCTCTATCCACGAAACTGAGGGTGAGCTGACCGGAAGTATTCTGACCTGTTTGTTGTCTAATTACGAAATTTCCTCTCATTCTTTTTTCGAAGCCAGACACAGAACTATCTATACCGACCTGAACGCTATTAAGTCTTGCGTTAATAATAGTGTCGCCGGGGTAATAAACAATTCTAGGGCCGTTATTCAGGAACTTAAATT